>Ga0180218_1000044_pt1 | contig 259682 bp, 235 predicted proteins | sample eDN3rd37CKraftBY_FD_151334 | JGI IMG/M metagenome (GOLD analysis project Ga0180218, IMG submission 151334) | Enriched backyard soil microbial communities from Emeryville, California, USA - eDNA 3rd pass 37_C Kraft BY (version 2) (version 2) | ecosystem: Environmental > Terrestrial > Soil >... | reverse complement strand
CACCACGGCGTTGCCGGCACTGACCAGCACCACCAGCAAGGTGACCCACGTCACGGCCCGGCCGACCCGCAGGTTCAGCGCGTCTATGCCGCGCGATAAGGCGAGTAATGCTTTCATGATGGGAATATCTTGAAAAAAGGCTTCTTGCCCGGCGCCTGGACATCAGGCATCCGGGATAAGCACGCGGCCGCTTTGGGATTGCCAGGCCGTTGCCGCCGTGCGTGGAACCACGGGCCGCGTCCGCTCTTGACGGGCGCCGCGCCGGGCCAAACCTGGGAATTTTATATCCTGTGGCGGCCCGGCCGGCCCGCGCGGCGTCGAAACGGGGTTATTTGCCCCGCGCCACCGTCGCCATGAACCCGTCGTAGCTGCCTTCGGCCACGCGGAACCAGGGGATCTCGTTGTCGCGGAAAGCCACCATGCTTTCGTAGATGCGCTTGAACATCGGATCCTTGTCCGAGAACTCCTTGTAGACCGCCTGGGACTGCGTATAGCAAGCCTCCATGACGGACTTGGGGAACGCCTTGAGCTGGGCGCCCTCGGCCACCAGGCGGCGCAAGGCCGCCGGGTTCTCGGCGTCGTACTTGGCGATCATGTCGTTGGTGGCGGCCGCCGCGGCCTGGGCCAGCACGGCCTGGTAATGCTTGGGCAGCTGGTTGTAGACGTCCTGGTTGACGTACAGCGATACCTGCAGCGTGCCCTCCCACCAGCCGGGGAAATAGTAGTTCTTGGCCACCTTGTGGAAGCCCAGTTTCTCGTCGTCGTACGGGCCAATCCATTCGGCCGCGTCGATGGTGCCCTTTTCCAGGGCGGGATAGATATCGCCGCCGGCAATCTGCTGCGGCACCACGCCCAGGCGCGAGAGCACCGCCCCGGCGAACGCGCTGGCGCGGAACTTCAGCCCTTTCAGGTCGTCGACAGACTTGATCTCGTTGCGGAACCACCCACCCATCTGGGTGCCCGTGTAGCCGCACGGGAAATTGACCACGTTGTACTTCTGGAACAACTCGCGCGTCAGCTTCAGCCCATCGCCGTGGCGCATCCAGGCGTTCATCTGGCGGGTATTCAGGCCGAACGGCACCGCGCCGTCGAAGCACAGCGCCGGATCCTTGCCGAAGTAGTAGTACGAGGCGGTGTGGCCGCACTCGATGGTGCCGTTCTGGACCGCGTCCAGCACTTGCAGCGCGGGCACGATCTCGCCGGCGGGAAACGCGCGGATGCTGAACTTGCCGTCCGTGGCTTCATTTACGTATTTGGCCAAGTTTTCGCCGCCCGTGAAGATGGCGTCGGCGCTGCGGGGAAAGCTGGAGGCCAGGCGCCAGTGGATGGTGGGGGAATCTTGCGCCAGGGCGGGGGCCGCCAGGGCCGCGCCACCGGCGGCGGCGCCCAATGTGGCCTGCTTGAGGAACGAACGGCGTTGCATTACGGATGTCTCCTGGGTGTGGAAGAATGCGCTGAGCGCGGACCGTTTGCGTAAAACGGCCGCACGCGGTGAACCTGATAGAGGGTTCCGCTTTTTTTTCGTCCGCAATGATATCGGGATCGGGCCGTCTTGCCGCCCTGCTGATTACCCTAAAGGGCCGGTAAATGGCGAGAGCAGCGTTATCCCACCATCGAGTTCGTCAAAACCGAACTCCGCCGGGTATTCGATCGCTGAAAGGTACAAACCGTCAGGCATGAACGTGGGCGCGCCCAGCCGCCGGTCGCGCGCGCGCAGCAAGGCCTCCATCCAGGCCACCGGTTCGCGTCCCTGCCCTACCTGCAGCAAGGCACCGACCAGATTGCGCACCATGTGGTGCAGAAAGGCGTTGGCCCGCAGCGTGAACATCAGGAAAGCGCCGCGCTCGTCGATGTCGAGGCGGTGGAGCGTGCGCACCGGATGGCGCGCCTGGCATTGCGACGAGCGGAAGCTGGAGAAATCATGCTCGCCCAGCAACGCGCGGGCCGCGGCGCGCATGGCCGGCACGTCCAGCGGCTGGAACGACCAGCCGGCCCGGCCGGCCCATAGCGCCGGCCGCACGCGCCCGCGCCACAACAGATAGACGTAGGTGCGCGAGCGCGCCGAGAAGCGCGCATGAAAGGCCTCGCTCACCGGACGCGCCCATTGGACGGCGATGCTGGGCGGCAGGAAGGCGTTGACGCCGCGCACCCAGGATTCGTCGCGACGCTGCAGATCGGTATCGAGATGGATGACCTGCATGGCGGCGTGCACGCCCGTGTCGGTGCGTCCGGCGCAGACCGTCGCCACCGGCCCGCCGCCGCCCGCAAACGAAGCCAGCGCGGCTTCGACCCGATCCTGCACGGTCACGCCATGCGGCTGCGTCTGCCAACCCTGCCAGGCCGAGCCGTCGTAGGCCAGCCCCAATGCAATGCGGGCCATGAATCAGGTTCGCTTGCCGCCGGAACGGGGTTCGTCGGTGGGCGGCTCGTCCAGGTCGAGACTGATCGAGTCCAGTTTGCGCGTGAGCGCGGCCGTGTCCAGCGCGGGCTCCGGATAGGCGGCCGAGGCCTCGTCGTCGTCGTCGCGGCGGGTGCCGGCGCGGCGCAAGGCCCAGGCGACGATGAAGACGATGAGCGCCAGTACCGCGGTAACGATGGCCAGCAGATTGTCGGCCAGCCAGCCGGGCATGCCGCCCTGGGCCGGTTCGCCCTTGCCCGCTTGCCCGTCCTGCCCGGCCGCGCCGCCGGGCAGCGACAACCCGGACGTGTTCCCCTGCGCCGACCCCGCGGCGCCAGTCGCGGCAGGCCCGCTGCCCGCGGCCGCGGCGCCATTGCCGCCGGCCGAGCCAGCGGATGGCCCGCCAGCCGGGGAAGCCGCGCCCGCGCCGGTCGCGGCGCCGCCAGGCTTGCCGTCGGCGCCCGGCTTGCCATCCGATCCGGTCTTGCCGTCCGATCCAGGCTTGCCGTCCGATCCAGGCTTGCCGTCCGATCCAGGCTTGCCGTCCGATCCAGGCTTGCCGTCCGATCCAGGCTTGCCGTCCGATCCAGGCTTGCCGTCCGCTCCAGGCTTGCCGTCCGATCCAGGCTTGCCGTCCGATCCAGGCTTGCCGTCCGATCCAGGCTTGCCGTCCGATCCAGGCTTGCCGTCGGCGCCGGCCTTGCCATCGGCGCCCGCCGAGGCGCTGGCGGACGCGCCGCCCTCGCCGCCCGCCGTCTTGTCGACGCCGGCCGCCTGGCTGAGCGCATCGACGTTGGATTGCAGCTTCTCGACGCGTTGCTGCGCGTCATCGAGCGCGCGCGCGTCGGAGGCCCGGGCGTCGCCCGCGGCATCGGCCTGCGCATTGGCGCCGCCCTGCGCGCTGGACAGGCGCAGGCGATCCTGCGCCGTGGCGGCGCCGGCCGCCTCGGCCTGCGACGCGCTGCCCAGCCGGCCCGCGCCGGCCTCGCCGGCGCCGCTGACGGCCGCGCTGCCCGCGGCCAGCGCGCCGGCGCGGCCGCGATAGCGCGCGAAGGCCTCGGCGTGCTGCGCAAAAATGCGCCGTGCTTCGGCCGGATCGATGGCGCGCACCGTGGCCGCGTCGGGAATGTCGAGCGTTTCGCCGGCCCGCACCAGGTTCATATTGTTCTGGATGAAGGCCTCGGGATTGGCGCGCCACAGCGCCACCAGCATCTGGTAGACGCTGGCGCCGGCCACGGCATTGCGCTGGGCGATGCCGAACAGCGTATCGCCGCGCCGCACGTCGATGGCGCCCGCGCTGGCCTGGCCCGCCGGCGCGGGCGTGCCCACGCTGGCCGGCGACACGCGCGCGGCGCTGCCGCGCGGCGGCACCAGGATGGTGACCTGGACCTGCCGCTGCCCGGCGCCCGAGCGCAGGTCCAGCAGCACGTCGACCGCGTTGCCCGCGGGGGGCTGGGTGGAAGTGATACGCACGTTGCGGCGCGACGCGTCGGCGCCCGGTTCGACGCGCACGGTGGCGCTGGACAGCGGCACCGGCGGGGTCAGGCCGGCCTGGCGCCAGGCCGCTTCGTCGGCCAGCGAAACCTGCAGGGTAGCCAGGTCGTCGGCGCTCAGTTCGAGCAGGGGCACCACGACCTGCAAGGCAGCGCCGGGCGGCGAAACCACCCGCGCATGCCCGAGCCTGGCCGCTTCGGCCCCCGCGGCCCCGGCCCCCAGCGCCAGGACGAGGGCCCACGAAAGGGCCTGTGAGCGGCGGGCGGGCTGCAGAGGGCGCAAGGTCGAACGCATATTTATGAGGATTCCGTGGTCAGAGCGAATGGCCGGCAAATGCAGGGGAAAAGTGTAATGGATCGGCCACGATTCACAAACCCGCGGCCCTTGCCGCCGAAAATGGCGCGCCAGCGACAAGGGCGCCCGCGGGCGCCCTTGTGTCCTGCCATGCGCGCCGGCGCAGCGCGTCAGGCTTCGGCCAGCGCGATACGCAGCATGCGGCGCAGCGGCTCGGCCGCGCCCCAAAGCAGTTGATCGCCGACCGTGAAGGCGCCCAGGTACTGCGGCCCCATCGACAGCTTGCGCAGGCGGCCCACCGGGATATCCAGCGTGCCCGTCACGGCCACCGGCGTCAGCGCCTTCACCGTGTCTTCCTTGGTGTTGGGAACGACCTTGGCCCACTGCGTGCCGGCCGCGATCAGGTCCTCGATCTCGTCGAGCGGCACATCGCGCTTGAGCTTGATGGTCAACGCCTGGCTATGGCAGCGCATGGCGCCGATGCGCACGCACAGCCCATCGATAGGCGTGGCAGGCGTGCCGAAGGCCTCGCCGCGGCCGAGGATCTTGTTGGTCTCGGCCTCGGCCTTCCACTCTTCGCGCGACATGCCGTCGCCCAGGTCCTTGTCGATCCAGGGGATCAGGTTGCCGCCCAGCGGCACGCCGAAATGCTCCTGCGGCAGCGAGGGATCCTGCTGGCGCGCCAGCACGCCGCGGTCGATATCGAGAATGGCCGCGGCCGGATCGTCGAGCAAGGGCTTGACAGCCTGGTTGAGCAGGCCGAACTGGGTGAGCAGTTCGCGCATGTGCTGCGCGCCGCCGCCCGAGGCGGCCTGGTAGGTCATGGAGGTCATCCACTCGACCAGGTCGTTGTTGAACAGGCCGGCCAGGCCCATCAGCATGCAGCTGACCGTGCAGTTGCCGCCCACGAAGTTGCGCACGCCGCGCTTGAGCGCCGCGTCGATCACAGGCCGGTTGACCGGATCGAGCACGATGATGGCGTCGTCGGCCATGCGCAGGGTGCTGGCGGCGTCGATCCAGATGCCTTGCCAGCCCGCGCCGCGCAGCTTGGGATAGACCTCGCTGGTGTAGTCGCCGCCCTGGGCGGTGACGATGATCGGCAGTTTCTTAAGAGCGTCGATGTCGTAGGCATTCTGCAACGGGCCCGCGCCTTCGGCCCAGGCGGGCGCGGCGCCGCCGGCGTTGCTGGTGGAAAAGAATACGGGTTCGATGAGTGCGAAGTCGTTCTCGTCGCGCATGCGCTGCATGAGAACGGAACCGACCATACCGCGCCAACCGACGAGGCCTACTGCTTGCGTCATTTCTAGAGCTCTTAAAAAGGTATCGGTAGAAAGAAAAGAACCTGCAACCTGAACAATTTATCAGAATGTGCGCACCGATGTTGCGCTGCATCCGAGAATATAGGGACAAATTGTGCGAAAAAGCCGCAAAAATCACGACCTTTTCGCACAATGGGCACGCCCGGCAGCAATGCCGGGCGTCGCGCCTCAGCCCAGGGCCTTGAGCACGGCGTCGCCCATCTGCGAGGTGGACACCTTGGTCGTGCCGGCCTCGTGGATGTCGGCGGTGCGCAGGCCGTCGGCCAGCACCTTGCGCACGGCGGCCTCGACGCGGTCGGCCTGCGGGGCCAGGTCCAGCGAATAGCGCAGCAGCATGGCGGCCGACAGGATGGTGGCCAGCGGATTGGCGATGCCCTGCCCGGCGATGTCGGGGGCCGATCCGTGGCTGGGCTCGTACAAGCCCTGGCCGGCGGCGTTCAGCGAGGCGGAAGGCAGCATGCCGATCGAACCCGTCAGCATGGCAGCCTCGTCCGAGAGGATGTCGCCGAACAGGTTGCCGGTCACGATCACGTCGAACTGGCGCGGATTGCGCACCAGTTGCATCGCGGCGTTGTCGACATACATATGCGACAGTTCCACGTCGGGATAATCCCGGCTGACTTCGATCACCAGGTCGCGCCAGAACTGCGAGGTTTCCAGCACGTTGGCCTTGTCGACGCTGCACAGCTTCTTGTTGCGCTTGCGGGCCGACTCGAAGCCGATGCGCGCGATGCGGCGCACTTCCGACTCGGCGTAACGCATGGTGTCGTAGCCTTCGCGCTCGCCGGCGAAGGCGCCATCGGCCGCCGTGCGCACGCCGCGCGGCGTACCGAAGTAGATGTCGCCGGTCAGTTCGCGGATGATCAGGATGTCGAGACCGGACACGATCTCGGGCTTGAGCGAAGAGGCGCTGGCCAGCTCGGGGTAGAGGATCGCCGGGCGCAGATTGGCGAACAGTCCGAGCGCCTTGCGCAGGCCCAGGATGGCCTGTTCCGGGCGGAATTCGCGCGGCAGCGTGTCGTACTTCCAGTCGCCCACGGCGCCGAACAGCACCGCGTGCGAGCCTTGCGCCAGTTCCAGCGTGGCCGGCGGCAGGGGATGCTCGAATTGGTCGAAGGCCGCGCCGCCCACCGGGGCCTGGCGCAGTTCGAGCGGCAGGTCCAGCGCCTTGAGCACGCGCTCGGCCTGCTCGACGATTTCGGGGCCGATGCCATCGCCGGGGAGGACTGCGATCTGATGAGTCATGAAAAATTCCTGTAAGCGGAAAAAAGGCAAGGGCCCGCCGTGCGCGCTCGGCGCGGACGGCGGGCCGGCAGGCAACGCGTCAGGCGACCGGGCGGCTTTCCAGCCACGGATGGCGAGCCAGGCGCTCGGCCTCGAAGGCGCGGATCTTGTCCGCCTGGCGCAGGGTCAGGCCGATATCGTCCAGGCCGTTGAGCAGGCAGTACTTGCGGAACGGTTCGATATCGAAGCCCAGCTCGCGGCCGTCCGGCGCGATGACGACCTGGCGCTCCAGGTCGATGTTCAGCTTGAAGCCGGGGAATGCCTTGACCTCGTCGAACAGGCGCGCGACCTCCAGCTCGCCCAGCACGATAGGCAGCAGGCCGTTCTTGAAGCTGTTGTTGAAGAAGATATCGGCGTAGGACGGCGCGATGATGGCGCGAAAGCCGTACTGGGTCAGCGCCCAGGGCGCGTGCTCGCGGCTGGAGCCGCAGCCGAAGTTCTTGCGCGCCAGCAGCACCGACGCCCCCTGGTAGCGCGGCTGGTTCAGCACGAAATCCGGGTTGAGCGGGCGCTTGCTGTTGTCCATGCCGGGTTCGCCATGGTCCAGGTAGCGCAGCTCGTCGAACAGGTTGGGGCCGAAGCCGGCGCGCTTGATCGACTTGAGGAATTGCTTCGGGATGATGAGGTCGGTGTCGACGTTCTCGCGGTCGAGCGGCGCCACCAGGCCTTCGTGTTGGGTGAATGCTTGCATGTTGGAATCCTGGATCAACGGAACGAACGGACGTCGACGAAATGGCCTGCCACCGCGGCGGCGGCGGCCATCGCCGGACTGACCAGATGCGTGCGCCCGCCCTGCCCCTGGCGGCCTTCGAAGTTGCGGTTGGAAGTCGAGGCGCAGCGCTCGCCCGGTTCGAGGCGGTCGGCGTTCATGGCCAGGCACATCGAACAGCCCGGCTCGCGCCACTCGAAGCCGGCTTCGATGAAGATCTTGTCCAGCCCCTCGCGCTCGGCCTGCTGCTTGACCAGTCCGGAACCCGGCACCACCATGGCCTGGCGCACGTTGGCGGCCACGCGCTTGCCGCGCGCCACGGCCGCGGCCGCGCGCAGGTCTTCGATGCGCGAGTTGGTGCACGAGCCGATGAAGACGCGGTCGACGCGGATATCGACCAGCGGCGTATTGGGCTTGAGGCCCATGTACTCGAGCGCGCGCTCCATGCCGCTGCGGCGCACGTCGTCCTTCTCGCGATCGGGATCGGGCACGCGGCCGTCGACGGGCAGCACCATCTCGGGCGAGGTGCCCCAGGTGACCTGCGGCTTGATGTCGCGCGCATCGACGTTGATGACGCGGTCGAACTTCGCGCCGGCGTCCGAATGCAGCGTGCGCCAATAGGAGACGGCCTGGTCCCACAGCACGCCGACGGGCGCGAACGGGCGGCCGCGGAAGTACTCGATGGTCTTGTCGTCGACGGCCACCATGCCCGAGCGCGCACCGGCCTCGATGGCCATGTTGCACACTGTCATGCGGCCTTCGACGGACAGGCCGCGGATCGTGCTGCCGGAGAATTCGATGGCGTGGCCGGTGCCGCCGGCCGTGCCGATGATGCCGATGATGTGCAGCACCACGTCCTTGGCGGTACAGCCGAACGGCAGTTCGCCCTCGACGTTGATCTGCATGCTCTTGGCTTTCTTCATGAGCAGCGTCTGCGTGGCCAGCACGTGCTCGACCTCGGAAGTGCCGATGCCGAAGGCCAGCGCGCCCAGCGCGCCGTGCGTGCTGGTGTGCGAGTCGCCGCAGACGACCGTCATGCCGGGCAGGGTCGCGCCCTGCTCCGGGCCGATGACGTGCACGATGCCCTGGCGCAGGTCATTCATGCGGAATTCGGTGATGCCGTACTTGGCGCAGTTGTCGTCCAGCGTATCGACCTGCAGGCGCGAGATCGGATCTTCGATGCCCTCGGCACGGTTGAGCGTGGGGACGTTGTGATCGGCCACCGCCAGGTTGGCCCCGACGCGCCACGGCTGGCGTCCGGCCAGCGCCAGCCCTTCGAACGCCTGCGGGCTGGTCACTTCGTGCAGCAGGTGGCGGTCGATATAGAGCAGACAGGTTCCGTCGGATTCCTGGTGGACGACGTGGGCGTCCCAGAGTTTGTCGTAAAGCGTTTGGGCCATGGAAGCACTCTTGAGAGGAACATCCGGCATGCGCCGGGCATACGTCGAAGCGACGTTCGACTCGATTATGCCGAGCCTCTCAAGCTAGTACAATCACACCTGTTATCCTAGTATTGAAAGCACTACCCTGGACCGGCAAGCATTCGGGGAAAGCCCCGCGCAAAAGAGCAGGAATCCCTCGTGGCCTGCCGATTGCGCGCCGCCGGCGCGGCACACGCCTGCCCGGCGGCTCCACCGGCCAGGCGGGCGCCGCACCGCGGGGCGGCCATGCGCCCGGGCCTATTTGTCGGCGTTGGGAAAGAACAACTGCTGGCCGTTGACCTGGTAGCCGGCGATCGCGTCCTGCCCGGCCTTGGAGGTCACCCAGTCGACGAACTGCTGCGCGGCCTTGGCCTTGACGTGCGGAAACCTGGCCGGATTGACCACCATCACGCCATACTGGTTGAACAGGCGCTTGTCGCCCTCGACCAGGATCTTCAGCTCGCCCGGATTCTTGAAGCTGAGCCAGGTGCCCCGGTCGGAAAGCACATAGGCATTCATCGACGAGCCCATGTTCAGCGCCGGCCCCATGCCACAGCCGCATTCCTTGTAGCCGCTGCCCTTGTTGTCCGAGCCGGTCTGCTTCCAGAACCGCAGTTCGGCCGCATGCGTGCCGCTCTTGTCGCCGCGCGAGATGAAGTCGGCGTTGTCCTTGGCCAGCTTGCCCAGCGCGGCGACGATGTCGTTGCCCTTGACGCCGGCCGGGTCCTTGGCCGGGCCGACCAGGATGAAATCGTTGTACATGACCGGGTAGCGCTTGACCGCGTATCCGTCGGCCACGAATTTCTCCTCGGCCACCTGGTCGTGCACGAACAGCACATCGGCGTCGCCGCGCCGCGCCATGTCCAGCGCCTGGCCGGTACCCTGGGCCACGACCTTGATATCGATGCCGCTGGCCTTCTTGAAGGCCGGCAACAGATGCCCGAACAGGCCTGATTGCTCGGTCGAGGTGGTAGAGGCCATGACGATGGTCTCGGCCCGCGCCGCCAGCGGCGCGGCCAGCGCGGTGGCCAGGCCGGCCAGCGCCAGCCCGCGGCGGATTGCGTTGAGGATGTTCATGGTATGCGTTCTCCCTTGACGAACAATGCCGCCGCTTCGGGCAGCGGCCCGTTGAAAAACTGATCCACCGGCAGGTCGGCCACGATGCGGCCGCGCTCGAGGTAGATGACGCGCTGGGCCAGACGCTTGACCTGGCCGAGGTTGTGGCTGCTGAAGATCATGGCCGGCGCAAGCCCGTCGCGCGGCCGCGCGAACTGCTCCATCAACGATTCGACGTCGCGCTTGGCATGAGGGTCCAGGCTGGCGGTGGGCTCGTCCAGCAGCAGCACTTCCGGCTCCAGGGCCCAGGCTCGCGCCAGCGCCAGGCGCTGCTGCTGGCCCCCCGACATGGATTTGGCGTTGCGGCCGGCCAACTCGGTCAGTTCGACGCGTTCCAGGGCGTGCAGCGCCCGCGCGCGCGCATCGCGCCAGCGCATGCCGCGCAGCCACAGCGCCAGGGCCACGTTGTTCTGCGCCGAAGTGCGCAGCATGTAGGGTTGCTGGAACACCATGGCCTGGCGCGCGCGCGCCGCGCATTGCGCCTGGCCCGCGCGCGGCGTCACCAGCCCGTGCAGCAGGCGCAGCAAGGTGCTCTTGCCGCTGCCGTTGGCCCCGACCAGCGCCACCTGTTCGCCGGCGCGGATGCGCAGTTCGGCCGCGCGCAGGGCATGCACCGGACCGTAGTAGACGTCGACGCCGCGCAGGTCGAACAGCACCGTCATGCCACGCTCCGCGCGTGCCGGCCATACAGGCCGGCCAGGCCCGTATCGCGGCGCAGGCGCCAGCGCCGCACCAGCGCGGCAAGGATGTTGAGCAGCAGCACCACCAGCAGCAACAGCACGCCCAGCGCCATGGCCAGCGGCAGATCGCCCTTGCTGGTCTCGAGCGCGATGGCGGTCGTCATCACGCGGGTATAGCCGTCGATGTTGCCGCCCACCACCATCACCGCGCCGACCTCCGACACCGCCCGGCCAAACGCCGTGATGACGATGGTGAGCAGGGTGAAGCGCTCGTCCCACAGCAGCAGCAGGCTCAGCATGCCCGGACGCGCGCCAAGCGAACGCAGTTGTTCGCCGTGGTGGCGTTCGGCGTCCTCGATGGTCTGGCGCACCAGCGCGGTGACGATGGGAACGACCAGGATGGTCTGCGCCACCACCATGGCCTTGAACGAGAACAGCCAGCCGAGAAACCCCAGCGGGCCGGAGTGCGACAGCAGCAGGTAGATGGCCAGCCCGACCACCACGGAAGGCAACGCCAGCGAAGTGTTGAGCAGCGTCAGCACGATGCCGCGGCCACGAAAGCGCGCAACGCCCAGCCACCCGCCCGCCGCCATGCCGATCAGACAGGCCAGCACACAGGCCGTCGCGCTGACGGCCAGCGAGCGTCCCACGATGGCCATCAGGACCGGATCGCCGGATACGATCAGACGCAACGCAATGGCAAGGCTCTCTGACAATGTATTCGCTTACTTCATTTTGTTAATTGCCGGAGCGTATCGCAGGGCCGCTGACCCGGCCATATGAACAAATTTGCATAGGCCGGAAGGCAGCCTGCCGCCGCGAGGACGGCTTGCCGCCGGCGCCCGCAGCAAGCCCCGCATTTCGGGCATACTTGCCGCGTGCGCCACATCGAGATCTCCTATTCCCTGGGTCCGAACGACCCCCGCCCCGCCTTGCTGCGCAACGCGTTGATGGACCTGCTGTCGGCCGTGCGCGAGCACGGTTCGATTTCGGCCGCCGCCAAGGCGCTGGGCCTGTCGTACCGCCATGTCTGGGGCGAACTGAAAAAATGGGAGCAGACACTGGGCCGCACGCTGATCGTCTGGGACAAGGGCCAGCCGGCGCGGCTCAACGAATTCGGCGAGAAGCTGCTGTGGGCCGAGCGCCAGGCCCAGGCGCGCCTGGCGCCGCAAATCAACGCCTTGCGCGCCGACCTGGAGCGCGCGTTCGCGGTGGCCTTCGACGACGCCGCCCACGTCGTGCCCCTGTATGCCAGCCACGACAACGCGCTGCAGGCGCTGCGCGAGCACGCGGTGGCCAGCGCCAAGCTGCACCTGGACATCCGCTTCACCGGCAGCGTGGACGCGATCAGCGCCCTGAACGAAGGACGCTGCGTCATGGCAGGCTTTCACACCCGCGAGGCGCCGGGGCCGGGCTCGCTGGCCGAGCGCACCTACAAGCCCATGCTGCAGCCCGGCCTGCACAAGATCATCGGCTTCGCGCAGCGCAGCCAGGGGCTGATCGTGGCGCGCGGCAACCCGCATGGCATCGCGTCGCTGGCCGACCTGGCCACCTCCGGCGTGCGCTACGTGAACCGCGCGCTGGGCACCGGCACCCGGGTGCTGTTCGACGAGCTGCTGGAACAGGCCGGGCTGAAACCCGCTGCCATCGCCGGCTACGAGCGCACCGAGCCCTCGCACGCGGCGGTCGCCCACGCCATTGTCTCGGGCAGCGCCGATGCGGGCCTGGGTATCGAGCCGGCGGCGCACCGCGAACGGCTGGATTTCATTCCGTTGGTGCGCGAGAACTACTTCCTGGTGTGCCTGAAGTCGACGCTGGACCAGCCATCCACGCAGGCGCTGCTGGCCATCCTGCGCAGCCCGGCCTGGCAGGCCACGCTGGCGGCCATTCCGGGCTATGCGCCGGCCCAGACGGGCCAGGTGCTATCGATGCGGCGCGTGCTGCCCTGGTGGGATTTCGCGCGCAAGAAGGTCCGGCGCGCGCGCCCCGCCTGAGATAGCGGGCGTCGCGCGGCTTGCCGCCCGGACTTACTGGCCGGGTTTCTGCTCGGCAGCCGGCGCGGGGGTGCTGGGCGGCTTGGCCGCCGTATCGGCCGGCGAATGCGCCCCCGATGCTTCGCGCGGCTTGTCTTCCGCGTTGTAGACGAACGGCCCCGGATCCTTGCACTCGGGCGTGGCCATGGGCGCCCGGGTCGTCTTGCCGGCCGCCTTGGCCCGCTCGAAGTAGGTAGCCGCCACTTCGTCCTGCACGCGGCACAGCCGGAAGGCATCCATCTTCCCCGACCAGGCCGCCTTGGCGGCGGTTTCCTTGGCCTTGGCCGCGGCCTCGGGCGAAGGCGGCGGCAGCTTGGCCAGGGCCGGCGCGGCAGCCAGGGCGATGATCAACGCGGCAATCTTTTTCATGGTGCCTCCTGGCTCGGGACGGTCAGGCGCCCGCCGGGCGGGTTGGCCGCTTGGCCGATTTGTCGGTCGTGCGCTGGGCGGGAATCTTGCCCGCCTTGATATCGTCGTACCACAGCTCGTGGTGCTCGCGCGCCCACGTTTCATCGACATAGCCGGTCTTCATGGCCTTGAAGGCGCCGCGCATGCCAATGGTGCCCAGGTAGATGTGTCCCATGATCATGCACATCATCAGGATGACCGACACCGCATGCACCATGTGGGCGATCTGCATGTTGCCGCGCACGTACGACAGGCCCGGGAACACCTGGTCCAGGAACAGGCCCGAGGCCACCGCCAGCACGCCCAGGAACAGCATGCCGACCCAGAACATGATCTTCTCGCCGGCATTGAAGCGGTGCGAAGGCACGTGGGCGCCGGTGATGAGGCCGCCGCCCTTGCGCAGCCAGATCATGTCGTCGCGGCGCGGCAGGTTGTCCTTGATGAAGGTCAGGATGACCACCAGCAGCGACACCGCGAACACGGGGCCCACGAAGTTGTGCGCGGTCTTGAACAGCCATGTCATCCAGCCGAACGCCGCGCTGCCCATGATGGGCAGCAGGAAGAACTTGCCGAACGCGATGACGATGCCTGTCAGCGCCAGGACGACGAAGGCCGTGGCGTTGACCCAGTGCGCGGCGCGCTCGAAGTACGTGAAGCGCTCGATGCGGCGGCCGGTCTCGGCCTCGCGCAGCTTCATCGGTCCCTTGGCCAGGAAGAACAGCGCGATCGCCACCAGCACGATCAGCAGCAGGCCGCCGCCGTACGGGATGAGCCAGTTGTTGCGCACCTGGCGCCAGGCCTCGCCGGCCGTGGTGTATTGCGAGCCGGGATACTGGACGAAACGCTGGATCAGCACGCCGGCCTCGGGCGCCTCGCTGGCCGGCAAGCTGCTGTAGCCGGGCTGGCCCGAGTTCACCTGCCGCCACATCGGCGCGTTATTGCCTGGCTGCACCTTGGCGCGTTCGGCGTTGGTCTGCTCGGCATAGCCCGGCTGCTCGCTGGCGTCGGGCTTGACCTCGAAGATATTGGCGCTCTGGATGCCGCCCATGGCGGGCGCGCCGGCGGACGGCGCGGCAGTCTGCGCCCCCGCCGTCGCCAGCAGGGCGCTTGCCAGCAGCGCCGCGAACAGTGACCGTATCATGGCGACCTCCGCTCAGTTGACCCGGGTGTACTCGTTCTGACCCCGCTGGGCGCGAACTTTCAACTCTTGCTGCCAACTGTTCTTGTCGCCCTGTTTCCAGCCCGGAGCGACGAAATTGCTGCCCGTGCCGTCATAGGCAGGCTTGCCCACGACGCCGGAGTGCAGTTCCTGCGGTTTTTCGGTGCAGGCGGCCAGGCCGAACGCGGCGGCCGCTGCGATCAGGAGAAGGCGCGGATTCGTCTTCATGGCTTGGCCTTGGTGTCGGCGGCCGGCGGCTGCCCGGCCTGCTTGGAGCCATAGGCGGTGCCCCAGCCCCAGACCTCCGCGCCCTTGCCGCGATGGATCACGCGGGTGCGGAAGATGTCGGCCACCACGTCGCCGTCGCCGGCCAGCAGCGCCTTGGTCGAGCACATTTCGGCGCAGGCCGGCAGCTTGCCCTCGGCCAGCCGGTTGCGGCCATACTTTTCGAACTCCTCGGCGCTGCCGTGTTCTTCCGGCCCGCCGGCGCAGAACGTGCACTTGTCCATCTTGCCGCGCACGCCGAAGGCCCCTTCGGAGGGGAACTGCGGGGCGCCGAACGGACAGGCGTACGAACAGTAGCCGCAGCCGATACAGGTGTCCTTGTTGTGCAGCACCACGCCTTCGTCGGTGCGGTAGAAGCAGTTGACCGGACACACCGCCATGCAGGGCGCGTCGCTGCAGTGCATGCAGGCCACCGAAATGGACTTCTCGCCGGGCACGCCGTCGTTGAGCGTCACCACGCGGCGGCGGTTCACGCCCCACGGGACTTCGTGCTCGTTCTTGCACGCCGTCACGCAGCTGTTGCACTCGATACAGCGCTCTGCATCACAGACAAACTTCATTCGAGCCATGGCAATCTCCTCAGGCCTTTTCTATGTTGCAGATCGTGGTCTTGGTTTCCTGCATCATCGTCACGGAGTCGTAGCCGTACGTGGTAGCCGTGTTGACCGCTTCGCCGCGCACGATGGGCGCCGCGCCTTCCGGATAGCTGGCCAGCAAGTCCACGCCTTGCCAGTGCCCCGAGAAGTGGAACGGCATGAATGCCGTATCGGGGCCGACCCGCTCGGTCACCAGCGCCTGCACGTTCAGGCGCGCGCCGGTCGGCGTCAGCACCCACACCCGGTCGCCGTTGCGGATGCCGCGATCGGCCGCCGCCTTGGGGTTGATCTCGACGAAGCTCTCCTGCTGCAGTTCGGCCAGCCAGGGGTTGGAGCGGGTTTCCTCGCCCCCGCCCTCGTACTCGACCAGGCGGCCCGAGGTCAGGATGATCGGGAACTTCTCGTACAGTTTCTCGGCGACGTTCTTCTGTTGCAGGGAGGTGTACAGCGTGGGCAGACGCCAGAACGTCTTGAGGTCGTTGTGCGTGGGGTACTTGGCGACCAGGTCCGGGCGCGTGCCGTAGATCGGTTCGCGGTGCTGCGGAATGGCGTCGGGGAAGTTCCACACCACGGCGCGCGCCCGCGCGTTGCCGAACGGATGGCACCCGTGCACCTTCATGGTCACGCGGATGATGCCGCCCGACGGGTCGGTCTTCCAGTTCTTGCCTTCGGCGGCCTTCTGCTCTTCCGGCGTCAGGTCATCCCACCAGCCCAGCTTCTTGAGCAGCACGTGGTCGAACTCGGGATATCCGGTGGTCAGGTCGGCGCCCTTGGAGTGAGAGCCGTCGGCCGCCAGCAGGTTGACGCCATTGCGCTCGACGCCGAAGTTGGCGCGGAAGTTGCCGCCGCCGTCCATCACGTGCAGGCTGGTGTCGTACAGGTTGGCGGTGCCCGGATGCTTGAGGCTGGGATTGCCCCAGCATGGCCACGGCAGGCCGAAGTAGTCGCCGGTCAGGTCGTAGCCGGTCTCGGCGTCCTTGCCGCCCTTGGCGCGCAGCGTCTTGACGTCGAACACATGCATGTTGCGCATGTGGGCCTTCAGGCGCTCGGGGCTCTGGCCCGTGTAGCCGATGGTCCAGACCGAGGCGTTGATCTCGCGCAGGATGTCCTCGACCACGGGCTCGTCCATGCCCTTGACCTTCTGCATCTTGTAGTTCTTGCTGAGCTCCTTGCCGAAGCCCAGCTTCTCGGCAAGCTGATGCATGATCATGTGGTCGGTGCGGCTTTCCCACAGCGGATCGATGACCTTCTCGCGCCATTGCAGCGAGCGGTTGGAAGCGGTGCAGCTGCCGTTGGTCTCGAACTGCGTCGCGGCCGGCAACAGGTAGACCGCCCGGTTGGGGTTGAGGTCTTCGGCCTTGCCGGGCATGGCGGCCATCGCCGCGGTCGCCGACGGATACGGGTCGACCACCACCAGCAGGTCCAGCTTGTCCATGGCCCGCTTCATTTCCAGCCCGCGCGTCTGCGAGTTGGGCGCGTGCCCCCAATAGAACACGGCGCGCAGGTTGGTGTCCTGGTCGATCAGGTCGGGATTCTCGAGCACGCCGTCGATCCAGCGCGACACGGTGATGCCCGGCTTGGTCATCATGGCCGGCGACGCGTAGCGGCCCTTGATCCACTCGTAGTCCACGCCCCAGGTGTTGGCGAAGTGCTTCCACGAGCCTTCGGCCAGGCCGTAGTAGCCCGGCAGCGAATCGGGGTTGGGGCCCACGTCGGTGGCGCCCTGCACGTTGTCGTGGCCGCGGAAAATGTTGGCGCCGCCGCCGGACTTGCCGACGTTGCCCAGCGCGAGCTGCACGATGCAGGAAGCGCGCACCATGGCGTTGCCGATGGAGTGCTGGGTCTGGCCCATGCACCACACCAGCGTGCCGGGCCGGTTCTCGTGCATGGTCTTGGCCACCGAATACATCGTGGCCTCGTCCACGCCACAGGCTTCCTCGACCTTGTCCGGCGACCACTTGGCCAGGATGTCGGCCTTGACCTCGTCCATGCCGTAGACACGCGCGTCGATGTACGCCTGGTCTTCCCAGCCGTTCTTGAAGATGTGGTACAGCAGGCCGAACAGGAACGGGATATCGGTGCCGGAGCGGATGCGCACGTACTGGTCGGCCTTGGCCGCCGTACGAGTGAAGCGCGGGTCCACCACGATCATCTTGCAGCCCGTTTCCTTGGCGTGCAGCATGTGCAGCATCGAGACCGGGTGGGCCTCGGCGGCGTTCGAGCCGATATACAGCGCCACCTTGGAGTTCTGCATGTCGTTGTACGAATTGGTCATGGCGCCGTAGCCCCATGTATTCGCAACGCCGGCCACCGTGGTCGAGTGGCAGATGCGCGCCTGGTGGTCGCAGTTGTTGCTGCCCCAGAAGCTGACGAACTTGCGCAACAGGTACGACTGCTCGTTGTTGTGCTTGGACGAGCCGATCCAGTAGACCGAGTCGGGCCCGCTTTCCTTGCGCAACTGCATCAGCTTGGCGGTGATTTCCTCATAGGCGGTATCCCAGCTGATGCGCTGGTACTTGCCGTTGACCAGCTTCATGGGATAGCGCAGGCGGTGCTCGCCGTGCCCGTGCTCGCGCACGGAGGCGCCCTTGGCGCAGTGCGCGCCCAGGTTGATGGGCGAATCGAACACCGGCTCCTGGCGTACCCAGACGCCGTTCTCGACCACCGCGTCGACGGCACAGCCCACCGAACAGTGCGTACAGACCGTGCGGCGGACTTCGATCTTGGTATTGCCGATGGCCACCTTGCCATCGCCTTCGGCCGCTTCGGCGCGCTTGACCAGCGCCAGCTGGGTGGCGGCCAGGCCGGCGCCCACGCCCAGGCCCGAGCGGCGCAGGAAGGTACGGCGGTCCATGGTGGGCAGCGCTTGCGCCATGCCGCGGCGCAGGCTCTGGATGAAATGCGACTCGGAGGCGCCCGCAGCGGCTCCGCTGGTTTTCTTGGTCAGCAACATGCCGGGCTCCGGTATCAAACGAGGGTTGTTTTGTAGTAACGCTTGACGTGTTCGCTCAGGCGATAGCCGCCTCCGGCCGCGGGCGGCTTGGCAGCGGCCGCCGTCTCGCCGGACGTCTCGGGCCGCGCGCCGGGAAGCACGGTCGCACCGACAGCGGCGGCGCCTACCGTCGCTGCGCCGGCGAAGAACGCACGACGCGACAAGTTGGGTTGACGTTGCGACATGGCTGGCTCCTTCCGGACAACTGGATATGAAATTCTTTGCATAATGTACCCTGGCATATGGCTTCCGACAACCGCGCGCCATGGTGCGGTGCCCGCATACAGCGGCTTGAATACGAACCGATTTCATCTGGGGCCCGCGGCCCCTGGAACATCAGGCCATCATGTCGAAAGCCTGGGCCTCCACGCTGAAGAACGCGCGCGTGAATTCGGCCAACGCCCCGTAGAAGCGCGCCGCCGGGTGGCCCACGATCGCATCGCACAAATCCGCGACCCAGGGCTGCAGGTGGCGCGCGTGGAACTGGCGCTGCTGCGTCAGATTGGCCACGGCCACATCATCGCCGGCGATCAGGTAGCGCATCACCTCGCACAGGTAGGCGATGTGGTCCTCGGTCTCGGACATGGCCGCGTCGCGCCGCAGGCCCAGCGCGGCCAGGTCGTCGCGCAGCCCAACCAGCGGCTTTTCGTTCAGGAAGCCCGTCAGGTAGTGCGAGCCGAACAGGTAGACATCGGGCTTGCCGACGCCGCCGAACAAGGCGTCGTATTCGGCGCGCACCGCGTCATCGCCCATCCCGGCCGCGCAGGCGACCAGCGCCTGCCACGAGGCCTCGAGGAACCCGCCCTCGTCGGGCGCCTGCCTGGGCGCGGCGCGCAGTTGCGCAAGCAGGTCGGACGGCGGCGGCGCATAGTACAGCTGCGCCAGCAGGCCGTAGATCTCGGCGCGGGCGACCTCTTCGTCAAAGCCCGGGGCGGCGATGGCGGCGGAAGTGACGGATACGTTCATAGGTCGGTGATCCGGGTTTCGTTTTCGGCGGAATACAGATCGATCACACGGCAGTCGCCGCACATTTTCAGCCGTTCCAGCGCCGCGCCCTGGAACATGGCGTGGCTGCCCAGGCGGCCGAGCATGGCTTCGACCCCCTTCTGGGTACCGAAGGCCTTGTTGCACCGCACACAATGGAACGGCGCGCTTTCGTTCAGGACCACGGCCTCGCGGCGCCGCGGCGCAAGCAGCAGGCGCGGTACCAGCGTGATGGCATTCTCCGGACAGGTGGTGGCGCACAGGCCGCACTGCACGCAGTTCTTCTCGACCATGCGCAATTGCGGCGACTGCGGGTTGTCCAGCAAGGCGTTGGACGGGCAGGCGCTGACGCAGCTCATGCACAAGGTACAGGCGTCGCTGTCGACGGCCACGGTGCCGAATGGCGCTCCCGCGCCCGGCTCGCCGGCCGGCAGCGCGATGCTCTCGGGCGCGGGCGCCGGGGCATGCGCCACCAGGTGATCCAGCGCCAGGTCCAGCGTGCTGCGCTTTTCCTGCACGACCGCATGGCGCGCCGCCACGGCCGGCCCCTGGGCGGGCGCCAATTGCCGCAGCGCGGCGTCGAGCGCCTGCGGCGTGTCGGCCGGCACCAGGCTCAGGTGGATGCCCGCATAACCCAGCCCGTTCAGGATGGCCTGCGCCTGCGCGAATTGCGCCCGCAGGCCCTCGACGTATTGCGGCGCCTCTTCGGCGGTGGTCAGCACGGCGATATGGCGCGCGCCGAATGCCACCGCCGACAGCCACAGGTCCAGCCCGACGCTGGCCGTGTGCCACAGCGCCACCGGGATGACGTTGGCCGGCACGCCATCGGCCTGCCTGAGCGCCGCCTGGCGGCCGAGCTGCTCGACCAGGCGCGCGCCCGCCTGCTGGCTGTGCAGCAGCAGCATCGCGTCCTGGCCGCCGGCCTTGGAGTATGTCGCCAGCAGCGTGCGCAGCTTGCCCCCCTGGTCGGTCGCGCGCGGATAGGTGTAGGTCAACGCGCCGCTCGGACAGACGGTGGTACAGGCCCCGCATCCGACGCACAGATTGGGATTGACGACGATGCGCTGGTGATGGCTGTCGCTGCTGATGGCGCGCGCCGAACAGATATCGATACAGGCGCGGCAGCCGACGGTTTCGTTGCGGCTATGCGCGCACAGCTGCTGGCGGTAGTCGAAGAATTTGGGCTTTTCGAATTCGCCGACCAGCTCGCGCAGGCGCAGCAAGGTCGCCGGCGCCTGGCCATCCCAGGTGAAATAGCCCTGCGGCGGCGCGTGCTGGGTGAACAGCGGCGTGCCGCCCAGGTCCAGCACCAGGTCGTATTGGTCGGCGAAGTTTTCCGGCGAACGCGAGAAATCGATCGCGCCCGCCACGGTACAGGCCTGCTCGCAGGCCCGGTGCGAGGTGCATCGTGCCGTGTCGACCTGGTAGTCCAGGCCGATGGCGCCGTCCGGGCAGGCGGTAATGCAGGCGTTGCAGCGCGTGCACAGGTCCAGGTCGATCGGGTTGCCGCGGGTCCAGCGCAACTCGAACGCGCCCAGCCAGCCCTGCAGGCTGTCGATGCGTCCGCTCAGCACGGGGTAGCGGCGCTCCTGGGCGCCGCCGGCGCGGCCCGGCCCCTGGCTGAACAAGGTCACATCGAGCACGTCGTCCAGCAAGGCCGCCGCCTGCTCGGCCTGGTCCAGCGGGCCGATGATCAGCAGGCGGCCGCCGCTCTTGTACGTCACGGTGGCAACCGGATCGGGCTCGGGCAGGTGCGCGGCCGCCAGCAAGGCGGCCAGCTTGGGCATGGCCTGGGCGGCGTCGCGGCTCCAGCCGCCGGTCTCGCGGATGTTGACGAAGCGCACCGGCGACACCGCGCCTTGCGTGGCGCCGCCCAACTCGCCGAACAGGCGTTTTTCCTGGGTACAGGCGACGACCACGTCCTGGCCGTCGCGGATGGCCGCCTGGAATGCGCCGGCTTCGCGCCGGCACAGGGCGGAGTGCAATGTCAGCGTTTCGCCGAGCGCCTGGCCCAATGCCTCGGGCTGCAGCGGCATCGTGCGATTGCAATCGCAGATCAAAGTAGTCATGGCAAACGGACTTCCTGGCTGTATCAATCGCGCCGCGGCTCGGCGTCGGGAAGCGGGCCGCCTGCCGGCCCGGCCGCGTCGTCGCGCGGCAAGGCGGACTGTATCGCATCCGGCGCGCTCGCGGGCCCGGCCGGCGCGGCGTCGGGCACGGCCATGGCGTCGGGCGTCCGTGGTCCTGTGCTGGACGCACCGTCCGCCGGCCCGCCCTGCTCCGGCGCGGGCGCGTCGTCCTCGAACAGGCTGAACACCTTGGCGCTGGCCATCCTGCGCACCGTTTCCTGGGGCAGGCCCTCCAGTTGGGTGTAGTCGTCGATGTAGACGTCCAGGCCGTCCATGACGTTGTAGTGCGGATCGGTGAACAGCTTCTTCAAGGCCGCGTTCTTGACATCGGGCGACACACCCCCCGCCACGAACCGGGAAAAATCCGAATCCAGGGTCAGGGCCCGCACATCGTCCAGCGTGGGTAGCGGCAGTTCGGTCCCGGCGTCCACGGCCGGGCCGGGCGCCTGGACGGGCGCCGCATCGGCGCGTTCGGGCGCCGCCTCGGGACGAGCCGCGATGTCCGGCGCGCCGACAGGCGGCGCATCGGCCAGCGGCGCCTGCGCAACGCCGGCGGCCGGCTCGACCGCCGTCTCGGCCTGCTGGCGCGCTTCGCTCTTGCGGCGCGACCAGCGGCCCAGGAAGCTGGCCGGGTCCTGGCTCATGGCTCGCCTCCGCCGCGCTTCTTGGTAGTGCTGACCGAGGCCGGATTGCCGAAGCGGTCCTGCAGGGGCTGGAAGCTGACAGGCCGCCGGCGCCGCTTGGGTTCCGGCACGTAATGAGCCTGCACGAACGCCTGCAGCCATTGGACGATGTACGCCGGCGCGGGGACCTGCTCCACCGTTTCCTGCGCATCGAGCCAGCGTCCGGCGTCGTGGTAGCTGAGCGTGACGATCTCGGGCCGCGCCAGCGGCTCGCTGGCCGCGCCAGGCTCCTCCTCCATGCGCCACAGCACGAACCAGCACGGCGCCGGCGCCGAAACATTGAGCAGATACCCTTCCGCGTCGTCCTTGAACAGGCGCACGGTAAGCCCCGGATGCAACCAGCGCTGCTGGTTCTCATCGTGGTAGAGCATGCGCGGCGCGCGGCCGAAGCCGGGCTCGTCGGGCACCACGTCCTCCAGCACCCAGCGGCTGTCCTGCCAACGGCTCATCTCGCCGGTGATGCGCTCCTTGCGCATCACCACCGCGACTTCCATGCTCAGGGGAAGGGTATCGCTCATGGTTCGTCATCCGCCCGCGGGTGCGCGGCTGATGGAAATGGACGAGAACTTGGACGAGTAGTCCTTGCCCATGGCGGCAACCGCCACCGCCACCTGGCGGGCCACGTCCTTGTACAGGCCGGCGACTTCGCCGTCCGGGTCGGCCACCACCGAAGGCCGGCCGCCGTCGGCCTGCTGGCGGATGTCGATGTCCAGCGGCAAGGCGCCCAGGTAGGCCAGGCCGTAATCCTGCGCCATCCGCTGGCCGCCGCCCTGGCCGAAGATATGTTCGGCATGGCCGCACTGGCTACAGACGTGCACGGCCATGTTCTCGACCACGCCGACGATGGGAACGCCGACCTTCTCGAACATTTTCACCCCCTTGCGGGCGTCGAGCAAGGCAATGTCCTGCGGCGTGGTCACGATGACCGCGCCGGTCACCGGCACTTTCTGGCTGAGGGTCAGATGGATGTCGCCGGTGCCCGGCGGCATGTCGATGACGAGATAGTCCAGGTTCTTCCAGTTGGTCTGGCGCAGCAGCTGTTCGAGCGCCTGCACCGCCATCGGGCCGCGCCAGATCATGGCCTCGTCGGCATCGACCAGGAAGCCGATCGACATCACTTGCACGCCGTAGTTTTCCAGCGGCTCCATGGTCTTGCCGTCTTCGCTCTGCGGGCGTCCCTCGATGCCCATCATCTGCGCCTGGCTGGGGCCGTAGATGTCGGCGTCGAGCAGGCCGACGCGCGCGCCCTCGGCGGCCAGCGCCAGGGCCAGGTTGACGGCGGTGGTGCTTTTGCCGACGCCGCCCTTGCCCGAGGCAACGGCGATCACGTTCTTCACATTGGGCAGCAGGGCGATGCCGCGCTGCACGGCGTGCGTCTCGATGACGCTTTGCATGTTGACCGAAACATTGTCCACGCCGGCCACGCCGCGGGCCGCGGCGATCAGCGCGCGCCGCAGCGCGGGCATCTGGCTCTTGGCCGGATAGCCGAGCTGGACATCGAACGTCACGTCCGCGCCGTTGACCTCGAGATTGCGGATCGCGCGCGTGGTGACCAGGTCCTTGCCGGTATTGGGGTCAATGACGGCTTGCAGCGCTTGCAGTATGGATTCAGAGGCGACCATTTGGGCCTTCGATAAGGGTTCGACAAAGGGGTGCGCGCCACGGTGGCGGCCATAAGCCGATCTTAGCAGAGCCCCCCCGCGCGCACCGCCGCGGCCGACGGGGGGGTCGTCTATACTGCCGCCATCGTGCCTGATGGATACAAGCCACTCTCATGATAGACAAGAACGACATCACCGGCCTGATCCTCGCGGGCGGGCGCGCAAGCCGCATGGGAGGCGCGGACAAGGGCCTGCAGAATTTCCATGGCATGCCGCTGGCCATGCACACGCTGCTGCGCCTGGGGCCACAGGTTGGCGATATCATGATCAATGCCAACCGCAACCTGGCCGCCTACGAGGCCATGGGCGCGCCCGTCTGGCCGGACACGCTGCCCGACTTTCCCGGCCCGCTGGCAGGCTTTGCCGCCGGCCTGGAACGCTGCGAGACGCCGTACATGGTGACCGCGCCCTGCGACACGCCGAACTTCCCGACCGACATGGTGAGCCGCCTGGCCGACGCGCTGAGCGCCGAAGACGCGCAGATTGCCATGGCGGCCACGCCCGCCGATGGCGCCCTGCGCACCCAGCCGGTGTTCTGCCTGATGCGCATCGACCTGCTCGACAGCCTGCTGGAGTTCCTGCACAGCGGCCAGCGCAAGACCGAGATCTGGGCCAACCAGCACCGCTGCGCCATCGTGCGCTTTGACGACGCCCAAGCCTTTGCCGGCGCCAACACGCTGGCCGAACTACGACAGCTGCAATCATGAACCACGCCCCTGCCCCCAGCCTCGAAGAGATCGCTTCCTGTGTCAATGGCTACGACCCCGACGCGCTGCCCATCTCGCAGGCGCGCGAATTCATCGATCGCCTGGTGCCGCGCCTGGACGCGGTCGAACGGCTGCCCCTGCGCTCGGCGCTGGGCCGCGTGCTGGCGCACGACATCGTCTCGACCCTGAACGTCCCGGCCCACGACAACTCGGCCATGGACGGCTATGCCTTCGCGGGCGCCGAGCTGGCCGGCGGGGCCGACACGCCCCTGCGGGTGGTCGGCAGCGGGCTGGCCGGCGACAACTACCAGGGCACGGTGGGGCCGGGCCAGTGCGTGCGCATCATGACCGGCGCGGTCATGCCCGACGGGCTGGACACGGTGATTCCGCAGGAATTCGTGCGCCAGGACGGCGACGGCATCGTGGTGCCGGCCGGCGCCGTGCGCCCCGGCGACAACCGCCGCCTGGCCGGCGAAGACCTGGCGCTGGGCGAGAACGCGCTGTCGGCCGGCCGCGTGCTGCGTCCGGCCGACATCGGCCTGCTGGCCTCGCTGGCCCAGGCCGAAGTGCCGGTCGTGCGCCGCCTGCGCGTGGCGTTCTTCTCCACCGGCGACGAGTTGCGCTCGATCGGCGAGCCGCTGGACGCGGGCTGCGTCTACGACAGCAATCGCTACACCATCTGGAGCATGCTGCAGCGCCTGGGCGTCGAAGTGCTGGACCTGGGCGTGGTGCGCGACGATCCGCACGCGCTGGAAACCGCGTTCAGCGCGGCCGCGGCCAATGCCGACGTGGTCATCACCTCGGGCGGGGTCAGCGTCGGCGAAGCCGACTACACCAAGAAAGTGATGGCCAAGCTGGGCGACGTGCTGTTCTGGAAGATCGCGATGCGCCCGGGCCGCCCCCTGGCCATCGGCCGCATCCACGGCAACGGCCGCGACGCCATCCTGTTCGGCCTGCCCGGCAATCCGGTCGCGGTCATGGTGACCTTCTACGCCCTGGTGCGCGACGCCCTGCTGGCCATGAGCGGCGCCACCGCGCAGGCCATGCCGTGGCTGCGCTGCGTGGCCGCCCAGCCCATCCGCAAGAAGCCCGGCCGCACCGAGTACCAGCGCGCCATCGTCACGCCGGCCCCCGGCGGCGGCTGGCAGGCGACGGTCACCGGATCGCAGGGCTCGGGGATACTGCGCAGCATGAGCCAGGCCAACGGCCTGCTGGTGCTGCATCATGACCAGGGCAACATCGCCGCCGGCGAGCCGGTCGACGTGCTGCCTTTCGACGGCGTAATCTGACAAACCGACCAGCATGACACGAATCATAGGTTTTGCCGGATGGAGCGGCGCGGGCAAGACGCAATTGCTCTCGCGCCTGATTCCGTGCCTGAAGGCGCGCGGCCACAGCGTCTCCACGCTCAAGCACGCCCACCATACCTTCGATATCGACACGCCGGGCAAGGACTCGTTCCGCCATCGCGAAGCCGGCGCGACCGAAGTGCTGATCGCCTCGTCGGCGCGCTGGGCGCTGATGCACGAGCTGCGCGATGAACCCGAGCCCGAACTGGGCGAACTGCTGGCGCGCATGTGCCCGGTCGACTTCATCCTGGTCGAAGGCTTCAAGCGCAACGCGCATATCAAGATAGAAGTACACCGCCACGCCAACGGCAAGCCGTGGCTGTTCCCGGAGGACCCGAGCATCGGCGCCATCGCCTGCGACGCCAAGCCGCCGCACGACACGCTGCCCCGCGTGGCGCTGGACGACCACGACGCGGTCGCCGACCTCGTCGAGCGCCTGGCCTGGCCGCTGGACATCACGATCGCGCGCCTGGCCGCGCCCGTCAGCCCGGCCTGAACGCGCGGCCTATTTGGCGGCCTGGCCGCGCGCCTGCTCGTACAGCGGCAATACCTTCTGCGAGGCCTGCTGCAATTCGCCGATGCGGGTGCTGGCCGAGGGGTGGGTGGACAGGAATTCCGGCGGCGCATTGCCGTCGGCCGCGCCCATTTTCTGCCACAGCGTGACGGCGGCGCGCGGATCGAAGCCGGCGCGCGCGGCCAGTTCGACGCCCATGCGATCGGCCTCGGTCTCGTGCGTGCGGCTGTTGGGCAGGGTGAACATGACTTCGGTCAGTTTGCCGCCCAGGTCGGACGCACCGGGCGACCCGGTAGCCATGGACAGCACCGACAGGCCGATGCTGGTGGCCATCTGCTGCGAGACGCGCTCGCGCGCGTGCTCGCGCAGCGCATGCGCGATCTCGTGCCCCAGCACCGCCGCCAGTTCGTCATCGGTCGGCTTGATCCGGGCCAGCAGGCCCGTGTAGACGGCAATCTTGCCGCCGGGCATGCACCAGGCGTTGACCTCGTCGACCGACAGCACGTGCACTTCCCATGGCCAGTTGGCCGCGTCGGCGCGGAACACCCCGGTCTGCGCGATCAGGCGCTGGGAGATGGCGCGCACACGCGACAATTGCGCCGGATCGCGGTCGAGCAACCCCTTGGCGCGAGCCTCCTGGACGATCTCGGCATACTGCTGCCCGGCTTCCTGCACCAGCGCCTGCTCGGGCACCAGGCTCGACATGTATTGGGTGCGGTCCACGCCGATCGCGCCGGACTGCGTCGTGCTGACGCCGGCGCACCCGGCCAGCATCGCCAGGCCGGCCACGGCGGCGGCGCGCAGGAAAGTCTGGATGACGGGTTTCATGGTTGCCTCCCTGGGCAAGGCACACGCGCCGCGCTATCGGCCGCACTGGGCGCGCTGGCGCAACGCATGGTCGATGAGCACCAGCGCCAGCAGCGCCTCGGCAATGGGCGTGGCGCGGATGCCCACGCAAGGATCGTGGCGACCGAGGGTCTGCACCATCACGGGCTCGCCGGCGCGGTTGACCGAGCGCCGTTCGACCCGGATGCTGGAAGTGGGCTTGATCGCCAGCGACACGGTAATCGGCTGGCCGGTCGAAATGCCGCCCAGCACCCCGCCCGCGTGATTGCTGGCGAAGCCTTCCGGGGTGATCTCGTCGCCGTGCTCGGAGCCGCGCTGCGCGATGCTCTCGAAGCCGGCGCCCAGCGACACGCCCTTGACCGCGTTCAGGCCCATCATGGCATGGGCGATGTCGGCGTCGAGGCGATCGTAGATGGGCTCGCCCCACCCCGCCGGCAGCCCTTCGGCCACCACCTCGATGCGCGCGCCGACCGAGTCGCCGTCGCGGCGCAACTGGTCCATGTAGGCTTCCAGCTCGGGTACCACGGCCGCATTGGGCGCATAGAAGGCGTTGCCCGGCACGTCGTCCCAGCTGGAGAACGGAATGGCGATGGGGCCCAGCTGGCTCATGTACCCACGCACCCGCACGCCGAACTGGCTGGCCAGCCACTTCTTGGCGATCGCGCCGGCGGCCACGGTGGGCGCGGTCAGGCGCGCCGACGAGCGTCCGCCGCCGCGCGGGTCGCGCACACCGTATTTGCGCCAATAGGCGAAGTCGGCGTGGCCGGGCCGGAACGTATCGGCGATATTGGAGTAGTCCTTGCTGCGCGCGTCGGTGTTGCGGATCAGCAGCCCGATGGGCGTACCCGTGGTGACCCCCTCGAACACGCCCGACAGGATCTCGACCTGGTCGGCCTCCTGGCGCTGCGTGACGTGGCGCGAGGTGCCGGGGCGGCGCCGGTCGAGCTCGGCCTGGATGTCGGCGGCCTCCAGCGGCAGCCCGGGCGGGCAGCCATCCACCACACAGCCGATGGCCGGGCCATGCGACTCGCCAAAATTCGTGACGCAGAAAAGGGTTCCCAGAGTATTGCCGGACATAAGAAGGCTTCGCGCGAAAACGGGGTTACGGTCAACCCCGATTATGACACTGCCGCGCCCAATTCCCGGATCCGCTCGGCCGAAACCGGCCTGCCCAGCAGAAAACCCTGCATTTCCCGGCATCCCAGCGCCTTGAGGATCTCGCGCTGCGCCGGCGTCTCCACCCCTTCGGCCACCACCGCCAGGCCCAGGGCCCGGCACATGCCCATCAGGGCCGACACCACCTCGCGGCTGACCGCGTCGAACTCGATCTCGGCCACGAAGCCGCGATCCAGCTTTACCCAGTCGATCGGCAGCCGGCGCAAGTGCGTCAGGCTGGAATAGCCCGCGCCGAAGTCATCGAGCGCCACCCGCACCCCCTTGGCGCGCATGCCATTGAGCGTGGCCACATGGCGCTCGTACTGCTGGATGAACAGCGATTCGGTGATCTCCAGCACCAGCCGCTGCGCGCTCAGGCGGCTGGCGGCCAGCGCCAGCGCCACCTGCGCGGGCAGCTCGTCGGCGTACATCTGGCGCACCGACACGTTGACGTGCAGGCGCCAGGCGGCCGGCCAGGTGATCGCGCGCGAACACGCCGTCTCCAGCACCCAGGCGCCCAGCGGCACGATCAGCCCGGTGCGCTCGGCCAGTTCGATGACCAGCGCCGGGGAAACGTCGCCATGGACCGGGTGATGCCAGCGCAGCAAGGCCTCGCAGCCATAGATGGTGCCGGTGACGCTGTCGCAGACCGGCTGGTAGCAGACCTCGAACTGGTCCATCGAGGAGGAAACCAGGGCCACGCGCAAGTCGTGCTCCAGGCCCTGGTAATGGCGCTGGTGTTCGAGCATGGAGGGTTCGAACATGTTCCAGGCCGCCCCGGCGCTCTCGTCCAGGTGCAGCATCGCGATATGCAGCGAGCGCTCGAGCTCGTCGAAACAGGCGCCGTGCTGGGCATACAGCGCCCCGCTGAGGCGGAACCCCACGATCAGGGGCTGGCCGCGCAGCTCGTACGGCTGCGACAGCGCATCGAGAACCTCCGGCGCCACGTCGCGCGCCGAGCGGGGGTCCAGGTCGGGCGCCCATACCATGAACGAGTCCGACGAATGGCGCGCCACCTGGAAATAATCGGATTGCATCTGCAAGCGCTGCGCGATCATGACCAGCAGCAGCTTGTTGTCTTCGAGGCCGAGCATGGCGCTCAGCTCGGGGTGGTGCACCACTTCGACCAGAAACATCGCCCCGCTGTATACGCGCTGGCGTTTGCCCAGCACCAGCGCGTGCACGCGGCGGCGCAACTCGCCCACGGTCAGCGCGTCGGTCAGCGCATCGCGTGCCATCTGGCGGCGCAGCAAATATCCCTTGATACAGAAGAAAACTCCAACCGCCGCCAGCGCCACGCCCGGCAACAGCCATTGCCCCAACAGGTCATCCAAGCCCACTGAGCCCCCTATTCGCGAGTACAGCGCCCGGCTTCAGACACCGCTTCTCCTGTTTTCCTATTTGTACGTATTGCCACGAAATTATGCATGATTCAGTCGCAATCGAATGGGCTATTTGTGGCAGATTTTGCCCTTGACTCCGGCTAGTAAACCGGGTTGGCTTGTTGCATGCCTATTTCGTAATGTTTTGAATATTTCAAATAAAACTGACTACACTATACAAAACCGTGTCTTCCGTCCCCCAACCTGCCTTCGTCATGTCCATTTCCCGGCGGCTTTTCCTGAGCGTCGTCCTGCTGGCAGGCTTGCTGGTCATCGGCACCCAGGCTGCCGGGCTGGCGGCGAACTACCGGGCTTCGGTGGAACGCCAGAAGCGCCACGTCGAAACGGCGGCTGCTTCGCTGGCCTGGGTGCTGTCGCAATCGCATACGACGCCCGCGCAATGGCAGACCCTGGCCACCGACCTGCAGCGGCATGGCGGCTATGCGCTGGTGCGCATACAGGAACACTACACCGGGCGGATGGTCGAGGCGGGCCAGCTCGGCGAGGCGCCGGCGCGCGCCGACGGCTCGCTGCAGCAGGGCCGCCCGTCGCAGATCGTGGCCACGCGCACCTTCCGCTCGGCAGACGGGACTTATGTCGGCTCGGTCGCCGTGTACAACCCGGTCGTCCCCATCCTGGAAGCCCCCTTCCTCACCGAGAGCGTGGCGCAGCTGGTGCTGATCGTCGCCGGCCTGCTGATCTGGTACAGCTACATGTCGCGCCTGTACGACAGGCTGAAACGCGGCCCGATGAAACGGCTGACCGACAACCTCGCGCACATCGGACAGGCCGGCGTCGATCCGAAACTAGCCGAAAGCCTGCCGCGCGAACTGCAGCCGCTGGGCACGGCCCTGATCCAGTCGCACCAGCGCGTCCATGACCAATTGAGGCAGCAGCGCGCCCGCATCGACGCGCTGGAGAACGAGACCTACCACGACCCGGTCACGCGGCTGCCGAACCGCAAGTTCTTCAACGAAAGCCTGCGGCGCGCGGTGCAGCGCGACGGCGGCGTCGATGGGCATCTGCTGATTTTCCGGCAGCGCGACATGGCGGAGATCAACCGCCAGATGAAGCGCGAGGCGACCGATCAATGGCTGCGCCTGGCGTGCGCGCAACTGGGCAAGACCATCAAGGAGCAGGCCGGCGCCGGCGCTGTGCTCGTGCGCATCAACGGCTCGGACTTCGCCGCCCTGCTGCCCGGCCTGCCCTCGCCGCGCGCGGCCGTGCTGGCCGAAAGGCTGCGGCGCGAACTGCGCGTGCTGCGCCTGCCCTTGCGCACGCACGGCTGGTGCCGCTGGGCCATGGCGCTCACGCCCTATACCATGGGCGAACAGGGCAGCGACATACTGGCGCGGCTCGACCATGCGCTGATGCGCGCGGAAATCGCCGAGAGCGACGAAGTCGAGCCTGCGTTCAGCCAGACCGGCAATCGCATCGATGGCGAGTACGGCTGGCAGGACATCCTGACGCGCGCGCTCGAGCAGCACCGCTTCTTCCTGACGCTGTACCCGCGCCAGGACGCCGAAGGCCAGGTGCTGCACACCGAAGCGCAATTGACGCTGCGCGACCAGGACTCGCCCGAGCCGCTGCATGCGCAACTGTTCATGCCGCCGGCCGCGCGCCTGGGGCTATCGGCCGATTGCGACATCCAGGCGATCCGCATGAGCATGGACCAGCTGGTCGCGCGCGACGGCGACATGGTCGTGCGGGTGTCGCTGCCTTCGCTCGAGCAGGCGCACTTCCTCAAACGCCTGGAAGACGTGCTGCGCGATCGTCCGGAGCAGGCCCGGCACCTGATCATCGAAATCGACGCGCACGGCCTGGTCGATTACTTCCACAATGTGCAGGCGCTGTGCGAGATCGCCGCGCGCACCGGCGTGCGGGTCGGCGTGCGCCGGCTGTCCGAGCAGTTCGCGGCGCTCGAGCGCCTGCACCAGCTGCCGCTGGCGTACCTGAAGATAGGCGGATCGTTCGTCCAGGGCATCACCCGCAGCCCCGGCAACCAGCAACTGGCCGGCACCGTCATACAGGTGGCCCGCACCCTGGACATACCGGCCTATGCCGAAGACGCCGAAGAGCCGGCGGCGCGCGAGCTGCTGCAGGCGATCGGCTTTCGCCTCATGCAGGACGCCGACAACGCCGACTTCCTGGCCCCGCGCCACAACTGGATCGCCGACCTGCCGGCCGCCGCCCCGGCCGCCGCCGAGGACAGCGACGATACGGTCGCCCATGCCCCCGCGCAAACGCGCGCCACCGACGGGCGGCCCTGGCCGCCCCATGAACTGGGCCTGCAGCGCAAACGCCAGGAACAGTCGGACCGGCGCCTGGCCGAAGTGGCGCGCGCGCTGGAAGCGCAGCGCCAGGTCCACGCCCTGCTGTCGCACGAACTGCGCACACCGGCGGCCACGATCAGCGCGGCGGCCCAGTCCCTGGAAATCATCCTGGCCGGCAGCGGGCAGGAAGTCGACAGCCGGCTGGCGCGCATCCGTCGGGCGGTAACGCGCATGATCGAACTCATGAACCAGGTGCTCAGCCCGGAGCGCTTGCGCGACCAGGCCCTCACGCCGCGGCCCGAACCGATCGAACTGGGCGAGCTCGCGCGCGACACGGTCGAGGGCATGCGGCTGGATACGGCGCATCCGCTGGTCTTGAACGCCGAGGCCGCCGTGCCGGCCTGGTGCGATCCGCTGCTTACCGCGCTGGTGGTGCGCAACCTGATCCACAACGCGGTCAAGTACTCGCCGGCCGACCAGCCGGTGCATATCGATGTGGGCCTGTCGTACGGCGCGCACGGCGCCACGGCCTGGGTGGCGGTCACCGACCATGGCCCAGGCATCGGCGACGACGAATCGCAACGGATCTTCGAAGAGCATTACCGGCGGGCCGCCCACCGCGAAACGCCCGGCAGCGGGCTGGGACTGCACCTGGCGCGCCAGATCTGCCAGGGCCAGGACGGCACCTTGACCGTGCAGACCCAGCTTGGCCAGGGCGCGCGCTTCGTGATTACCTTGCCGACCCCGGGCCAGGCCTATACCGACGGCGGCAACGCTCAGGCGGCGAACACGTAGCCCTGGCCGCGCACCGACAGCACCGGCAACTTGAAACCGGCCGATTGCGCCTTGGCGCGCAGGCGGCTGACCATCACGTCGACGCGGCGCGGCTCGAAATCATCGGGATTGCCAGGCTGGAATGCCTCGGCCAGCATCTGCCGCGTGACGGCATCGCCGCCGCTTTGCAGCAAGGCCGTCATGAAAATGCGCTCCTGCGCATTGAGATGCAGCGACACGCCATCGGGCCCGGCCAGCACCCAGCCGCCTTCCTGCAGCGACCAGCCGCCCACGCCGCGCTGCGTATCGCCGGCAGACGCGGGCGCCTGGCCCTGCGCGCCGCGCGCCAGGCGCATGCGGCGCGCCAGGCTGCGGATCACCGAACTCAGTTCGAGCAGATCGACCGGCTTGGTCAGATAGACATCGGCGCCGCCTTCGAGCCCGCGCACGCGGTCCTCCAGCGCGCCGCGGCCGGTCAGCATGACGATCCCCGTCGTGCTTTGCGCGCGCAGGCGCGTGGCGACGGAAAAACCATCCTCGCCCGGAACATTGGCATCAAGGATCACAATATCGCAGGACTGCGATTGCAAGAATCGATACAGGGACTGCGCGTCGCCGCACGCGCACACCACGTTGAACCCGTACCCGCCAAGGCCCAACGCCAACTCGTCGCGAAAGTCCTCATCGTCTTCAAGCAACCCGATACGCAGGAGTCCATCTGCAACCAGCATAGGCACCTCAACTCGGAAACCATCGGATCGGCCGCATTGGAAAACCATTCCGCGCAGCGCGACGCGTTACTCGCAAATTATTACAAATTTTACTTATTTTTGGGAGGATTTTCCCGAGTTTATTTCTTGACGTGCATCAATCAAGACGAACAACTGACTTCCAGCCCCGCTGCCCAGTCTGGTGCCAATCCGGCGTATGCGTCATATCCCGCCTGCTGTTTGTAGGGATTACGCAACAGTTTGAGCAGAATATCGATCTCGCCGGCATCGCCCCTGGCCGCCGCGCGTATCGCCTGCTCGGCCAGATGGTTGCGCAATACATACAGTGGATTGACCTCGTCCATGGCCGCGGCGCGCGCCTGGGCGTCTCGCCCGTCGCTTGCGTGGCGCGCGGCCAGCCGGTCGTACCAGGCCCCGGCGACCGCCCGGTCGATGAACAGATCCTCGAACGGCTGGCGCTGCCCGCGCACCGCGTCGCCCAGGCGGCGGAACGCAAGCGTGAAATCGGCGCGTTGCTGGTGCATCAGCTGCAGCAGGTCATCGAGCAGGGTTTCGTCCTCGGGGAGGAACTGCGCCAAGCCCAGCTTGCCCGCCATGCGGCCGTGGAACGCCTGCGTGAACGCGGCCTCGTAGCCATCGAGCACCGCCCGCAACGCCTCGGGGTCGGGCGCCAGCGTGTGCAGGCTGCTGGCCAGCCTGTAGAGATTCCACAGGCCCACCGACGGCTGGCGATTCCAGGCGTAGCGCCCCTCGCTGTCGGAGTGGTTGCAGACGTGGCCGAGCTGAAACGTGTCCATGAACCCGTACGGCCCATAATCCAGCGTCAGGCCGAGGATGGACATGTTGTCGGTATTCATCACGCCGTGGCAGAAACCGACCGCCTGCCAATCGGCCATCAAGGTCGCGGTGCGCCGCGTGACCGCCGCCAGCAGGCCGAGAATCTCGCCATGCTCGCCGTCCAGCCTGCCCGCGCCCGCCACGCGGCATTCCGGGTAGAACCGGTCGATGACGTAATCGGCCAGCACGCGCAGTTGCTCCGGCTGGCGGCGCGCCGACCAGTGCTCGAACGAGCCGAACCGCACGAAACTGGGCGCCATGCGCGTCACCACGGCGGCGGTCTCGACGGTCTCGCGCATGACCGGGTCGTCGGACACCACCAGGGCCAGGGCTCGCGTGGTGGGAATGCCCAGGCCATGCATGGCTTCGCTGGCCAGATACTCGCGCACCGACGAGCGCAGGACCGCGCGTCCGTCGCCCATGCGCGAATACGGCGTCATGCCCGCGCCCTTGAGCTGCAGCTCCCAGTTGCCGGCCGGGCCGCGCACCTCGCCCAGCAAGTGGGCCCGCCCGTCGCCCAGCTGGCCTGCCCATACGCCGAACTGGTGGCCGCTGTAGACCGCCGCCAGCGTATCGCCGCCCGGCAGCGGAGCATGGCCGGAAAACACATCGAGGAACGCCTGGGTGGAAAACTCGGCGGGGTCCAGCCCGATCAGGGCCGCCGCCTCGGCATTGGCGTGCAGCAAGCGCGGCGCGGCCGGCGGGCGCGGCTGCAGGCGCGTATAGAACTCGGCCGGCAAGGCGGCGAAACTGTTGTCGGTGGGCAGGTCCTGCAAGCGTAGCCATTTCATGCGCGCGACCTCCGGGCAGCCCGCTTGGCCGGCCTGACGTACAGGATGGCGCACAGGAAAAAACCGCCGGACAACACGATTTCAACGCCGCCCAGGGCCGCCGACAGCGGCGCCGGATCGGACATGGCGCGCACCACGCCTTCCATCAGGTACAGCAGCACCAGCATCGCCGCCCACTGATATGTATAGAGATTGCCGCGCAGCACGCCACGCAGCGGAAACGCCAGCGGCAAGGCCTTCAGGAACAGCCACGACCCGCCCGGCCGGATCGGGGCCAGCACGGTTTCCCAGGCGACGCACAGCACGATCAAGGCCAGCAGGCAGGCCGCCGCGCCACGGCGCAGCGTCGGGTTGAGTTCAGCATTCATGCTGCTATTATCGCCTGATGGAGCCTCACGCCGAATCCGCCGCCGCCGGACAGGCGGCCCCGCCCGAGAAACGGCGCGCCTCGTGGTTCGCGCGCATGGGCCGGGTCGTGCGCTTCGCGGGCCAGCGCGCCGACGAGCAGAAGCTGTTGCAGGTGGCTTCGAGCCTGACCTTCACCACGGTGCTGGCCATCGTGCCGATGCTCGCCGTCGTGCTGTCGCTGTTCACGGCCTTTCCCGTGTTCCAGGAGTTCCGGATTGCGCTGGAGGACTTCCTGGCCAACAGCCTGATGCCGCCGTCGGTTTCCGACAACATCATGAACTACCTCAACCAGTTTGCCCGCCAGGCCACGCGCCTGACGGCCATCGGCGGCGCGTTCCTGATCGTCACCTCGCTGTTGTTGATCATGACCATCGACAAGACCTTCAACGACATCTGGCAGGTGACCCGCCAGCGCCCGCTGCCGCAGCGCGCCCTGGTCTACTGGGCCGTGATCACGCTGGGCCCGGTGGTCGCCGGCGCCAGCCTGTGGGCCACCTCGTTCGTGGCGCGCGAATCGCTGGGCCTGGTGCGCGACGTGCCCGAAGCGGTCAGCGTGGCGATCTCGTTCATTCCGCTGGTGCTGACCGGGCTGGGCTTCGCCGCGCTGTTCGTGGTGGTTCCGAACCGCCGCGTGTACTGGAAGGACGCGCTGGTGGGCGGCTTCGGCACCGCCATCGTGCTCGAGCTGATGAAGGCCGGCTTCGCCTATTACCTGACGCGCTTTCCGGCCTACACGGTCATCTACGGCGCGTTCGCGACGCTGCCCATCTTCCTGCTGTGGATCTACCTGTCGTGGCTGGCGGTGCTGTTTGGCGCGACGGTGGCCGCCAGCGCGCCGCTGATCCGGCTGGGCCGCTGGGAAATCAACCGGCATGCGGGCGCCCCCTTCATCGACGCGCTGGGCGTGCTGCGCGTCCTGCATGCGGCGCAAGGCAGCCGGCCGGCCGGGCGCAGCGCCAACGCGCTGGCCAAGCGCCTGCGGCTGCACCATGACGAATTGAACGCCGTGCTCGAAGCGCTCGAGGACATGGGGCTGGTGGCGCGCACCGCCGAACAGCGCTGGGTCTTGACATGCGACCCGCGTACGACCACGCTGGAGCCTGTATTCGACCGGTTCCTGCTCGATCGCGGCCAGCCGCGGCTGCGTGACGAACCGGAAATCGCGGCGGTTGCGGCCGGCGTACTGGGGCAAGGTCCGAACCCGACACTGGCAGATCTGGCCGGGGTGGCGCAAAATACGGATATCGGCCCCGCCGCGGCGGTTCTGCAGCTGGAGACGGGCAAAAAGTAGCAAAGCGGGCGCGCCAAGCGCCCCGGGAGGAACATCATGTTGAAAGTCAGCGAGATTCTGCGCGTCAAGGGTGACACGCTGTACACCGCGTCGCCCGATACTCACGTGTCCGTGGCGGTACAGACCATGAGCGAGCAGGATATCGGCTCGCTGGTCATCATGGAATCGGGAATGCTGGCCGGCATGCTGACCTTCCGCGAGATCATCCGCCATATCGACCAGCATGGCGGCAACGTGGGCGACACCACCATCCGCGCCATCATGGACGACGCGCCGGTCAGCGTGTCGCCCAACACGAGCGCCGACGAAGTGCAGCGCCTGATGCTGGAAAAGCACGCCCGCTATATCCCCGTCATGGACGGCCCCACGCTGCTGGGGGTGATCTCGTTCTACGACATGGCCCAGGCCATCGTGGCCGCCCAGCAATTCGAAAACAACATGCTGAAGGCCTACATCCGCGACTGGCCGATGGAGTCGGCGCCGTCCAAGCCATGATACGGCGACGCTAGGCCGCCGGCATCGGATCGACGCAAACGTCGCGCTCGCGCGGCGCGCCTTGCAGGCTGCGCCACGCTTCATACAACAGCGACGGATCATTGGCCGCCAGCCGCGCGGGGTCCGACAACAGGCGGCGCCAGCGACGCGCCCCCGCCTGCCCGTTCACCAGGCCCAGCAAGGGCCGCGTCATCACGCGCAGCGGCACGCCGCGCGCGATCTGCGTCGCGGCGTATTGCATCATCGCATCGACCACCTGCGCATCGCTGGGCAGCCGCATGGCCGGCCACCACTGCAGGGACACCTCGGACAGGACCCGCGGCGTATGCCAGGCCGCGCGCCCGAGCATCACGCCGTCGAATTCATCGGCCACCGCCTGCGCGGCCCGCGCGTCGGCCAGCCCGCCATTGAGCACGATCACGCAATCGGGAAAGTCGCGCTTGAGCTGGCGCGCCACGTCGTAGCGCAACGGCGGAATCTCGCGGTTGTCCTTGGGGGACAGGCCCTTGAGCACCGCATTGCGCGCGTGCACCACGAACACCCGGCAGCCGGTATCGTGGATCCGGCCCACGAAATCGCGCACGAAGCCATATGACTCGTCATAGTCCAGGCCCAGCCGATGCTTGATCGTGACCGGGATGTCCACGGCGTCCTGCATGGCTTTCATGCAATCGGCGACCAGCGCCGGCTCGGCCATCAGGCAGGCGCCGAACGCGCCGCGCTGGACCCGTTCGGACGGGCAGCCGCAGTTCAGATTGATTTCGTCATAGCCCCACTGGCGGCCCAGGCGCGCGGCCTGCGCCAGCGCATCGGGCTCGCTGCCGCCCAGTTGCAGGGCCACCGGATGCTCGGCGGCATCGAAATCCAGGTGCCGCGCCACATCGCCATGCAGCAGCGCGCCGGTCGTGATCATCTCGGTGTACAGACGCGCGCGCGGCGCCAGCAGCCGGTGGAAATAGCGGCAATGGCGGTCGGTCACGTCTATCATCGGGGCGACGCACAGTCGCCAGTCGGGAGAGCTCAAGAATCACTCGCAGGGCAAAAACATGCCGTATTTTACGGCCTGACGGCCGGGCCGCCCGCCGCGGCCACGCGTCCGGTGGTCTACAATCCCCGCGCAGCGCAGCGATAAGCGTCCCTCCAACCCCTCACCCCGCAGATCAATGGCCGTTTTCACTTCCGTTTCCGACCAGGACGCCCGCACCCTGCTGGCCCGCTTCGACCTCGGAGACCTGGTTTCACTGCGCGGCATCACCGCCGGCATCGAAAACACCAACTTCTTCCTGAATACGACCCGCGGCGAGTACGTACTGACGCTGTTCGAGGTGCTGACGCAGGAACAGCTGCCGTTCTACATCGAACTGATGTACCACCTGGCCGCGCGCGGCATCCCCGTCCCCCAGCCGCAGACGCTGCGCGACGGCACGCGGCTGACCACCCTGCACGGCAAGCCCTGCGCCATCGTCACCCGCCTGCCGGGCGGCTACGAGCCGGCCCCGGGCCCGGACCATTGCCGCCTGGCGGGCGCCACGCTGGCGCGCGCCCACCTGGCCGGCCAGGACTTCCCGCTGCACCAGCCCAATCTGCGCGGACTGCCCTGGTGGCAGGCCACGGCGCCCAAGGTGCTGCCGTTCCTCGATCCCGGGCAGGCGCGCCTGCTCGAGAGCGAACTGGCGGAACAGCAGGCCCGCGCCGCCACGCCCCTGTGGCAATCGCTGCCGTCCGGCCCGGCCCATTGCGACCTGTTCCGCGACAACGTGCTGTTTGCCGGCACCTTCGACGACCCGCTCATGGGCGGCTTCATCGATTTCTATTTCGCGGGCTGCGATACCTGGCTGTTCGACGTTGCGGTCAGCGTCAACGATTGGTGCATCGTGCGCGACACCGGCGAATTCGTGCCCGAGCTGGTACACGGCTGGCTACGGGCCTATGCCGAGGTCCGTCCGTTCACGGACGCGGAACGCCAGGCCTGGCCGGTCATGCTGCGCGCCGCCGCGCTGCGCTTCTGGCTGTCACGCCTGTACGATTTCTACCTGCCTCGTCCGGCCCAGACCCTCAAACCCCACGATCCGCGGCACTTCGAAAGAGTGTTGCAAGCGCGCCACCGCCATCCGGCACCCGACTTGCCCAAATCGGAGGCAGCCGCATAATGTTGGTTGAGTGTTCTGTCCCCGTCCATTCGTAGCGAAACCTATGCAAGCAGTATCTCTACCTGCGATTTCAGGCTGGCAATGGGTACGTGATGGCCTGCGCCTGTTCATGAAACAACCGTTGGCCATGTTTACCTGGGCGATGGCGATCAGCCTCTTGCTGCTGTTCGCCACCTACACGCCACTGGTGGGCCCCTTGCTGTTCGTGGCGCTGATGCCCAGCATCACGCTGATGACCCTGTCGGCCTGCAAGCACGTCGAGGCCGGCCGCGTCATGCTGCCCTCGATGTGGCTGCAGCCGCTCAAAAAGCCCGGCGTATTCAAGAAGCTGTTCCTCATGGGCATGCTATACGTCGGGCTGTGCCTGGCGGCCGGGCTGCTGGCCTTCCTGCCGTTTTCCAGTTCGCTGGCCGAAGGCGTCCGCATGGCCTCGGCCAACAACCTCGCGCCCATCATGACGGCCATGCGCGCGCCATTGCTGGTGTTCACCGTGCTTTACGTGATCATCGCCGCCGTGTTCTGGCATGCCCCCGTGCTGGTGGGCTGGCATGGGCTGAGGCTGTTGCAGGCGCTGTTCTTCTCCGGCATTGCCTGCTGGCGCAATAAATGGCCGTTCCTGGTGTATGGCGTGGTCTGGATCCTGGTGTTCCTGTTCATCGACCTGTGCATCGGCCTGCTGATCGGCATGGGCGTGCCCGACACGCTGGCCGGCACCTTGCAGGTTCCCGTCACCATCATCGCGGGCGGCGTGCTGTATTGCAGCTTCTACCCTGCCTATACCTCCGTGTTCGGGGTCAATGACGCCCGCGCGGGCCTCGACAACAGCGACAGCGCGCACGCATAGCGCGCCGCGCCAGGGCTTCAGCCCGCGCACCAGCCGCAGCACGCGGCCGTCGCGGCCGATGAACGCGACGTCGATGGCATAGGCCATGCCGCAGGTATGGATGGCCCGGCATGGCGCCAGCAACAGGCCGCTGCGCAGCCCCGGAGGGCGGCGCCGGCCCAGCAACCCGACCAGCCGTGCGCGCCAGCCGCGCGCGCTCGCCAGCCGCAGGCGCATCATGGCGTGGCCTGCAACAACTCGTGCGCGATCGGAAATGCCAGCACGATGAACGTGCACGGGAAAATGCACGCGATCAACGGCAACAGCATCTTGACCGGCGCCTCCATGGCCAGGCGTTCGGCCCGCTGATGGCGTTCCGCGCGATAGCGCGTGGCCAGCCCGCGCAACATGGGCCCCAGGCTCATCCCCTGCGCGTCGGCATGCGCCAGCGCGCCCACCCAGGCCCGCACCGGCGGGCTGTCGGCCCGCGCCGCCAACGCCTGCATGGCCTGGCGGCGCGGCACGCCGGCGCGCATATCGCCCAGGGCCTGGACCAGCAGCTCGCGCAGCGGGCCCGGCGGCCCATGGCTGGCAGCCTGTTGCAAGGCGCCTTGCATGCCGAGGCCGGCTTCGGCGCACAAAGTCATCAGGTCGAGGATGAACGGCAATTCGCGTGCGATGCGCTGCCGCCGCCGTGCCGCGCAGCGGCGCAGCCACAGCGCCGGCCAGGCGCCCGCCGCCCCGGCGGCCGGCACAAGCGGCAGCCAGGCCGGCAAGCCATCGGCCAGGCTGGCGGCCGTCAGCGCGGCGACAACGCCCAGCCAGGCCATCCACAGGCTCAAGGCCATCACTTCGGACGGCCGGACCAGGCCCTCCCAGCCCGCCCGCACGACGGCCCGCTCGATGACGGCGCGCACGCGCCATGACAGCAGGCGGTCGCACCATGGCAGCAGCGGCGCCAGCCAGGGCCGGCACCAGCGCCAGGCGCGTGGCAGGCGCCATGCCGGCGGCCCGGAGCCGGGCTCGGCCCCGCGCATGGCGGCCGAACCCGCGCCGCACCAGCCGCGCGACAGGGCAAGGCACGCCCAGCCTGCCGCCACACCGGCCACGATCTGCGCCAACCACAGCCACACGCCCGGCCCCTCAAACATCGATGGCGACGATGCGGCGGATCAGCCAGATGCCAGCCCCTTCCAGCACGACGATCAATGCCAGCGCCGCCCACCCGTGCGGCGTATGCCACAGCGCGGCCATCGCCTCGGGCTGCAGGCGCCCGAGCACCCCCATCAGGACCGGCGGCAGGGCGCCGACGATCCAGGCCTGCAGGCGCCCCTGGGCGCACAGCGCGCGCACGCGGCCCTGCAATTGCAACCGCGCCGACACCGTCCGGGCAATGCCTTCCAGCGTCTCGGCCAGGTTGCCGCCGGTATGGGCCGCCACCCGCAAGGCCGCCGCAACCAAGGCCATCGATTCGAACGAAGCGCGGCGCGCCAGGCGCGCAAGCGCCGCGTCGAACGAAACCCCCATGCGCTGCTCGCGCAACAGCAGCCCGAACTCCTGGGCCAGCGGCGCCTCGCCATGCTCCACCAGTTGGCGCAACGCCGCGGCAATGCTGGCGCCCGCGCGCAAGGCGCACGCCATGGCCACCAATGCGGCCGGCAGTTGCCGCTCGAGCTGGCGCAGGCGGCGTCGCCGCGCGGCGCCCAGCAGCAGGCGCGGCAAGCGCAGCAGGGCCGCGGCGGCCACCGCCGCCAGCCAGGCGCTACCCGAAAACACCCAGGCCAGCGCCCCGCCCGCGGCCGCCAGCGCCAGCGCCGCGGCCCACAACTGGGCCGGGTCGACAAACAGGAACACTTCGCTCAGATGCGCTCCGGCCTGTTGCGTGTACACGGCGCGATAACGTCTTGCCGCGGGCCCGGACCAGGCCAGCACCCGCCAGGCCAGCCAGGCCGCCGCCGCCATCGCCGTGCCCATGGCCAGCCAGATCATGGCGCGGGCTCCGGCTGCCCCGTTAACGGATCGCGCATCCATGCGCCGTCCGCCAGCACGGGCGCGTCGATCGCCACAAAGCCGTGCCGCGCGTCGTAGCGAAACAGCTCCTGGGTCTGGATGCGGCCGCTTTCCATGCCGGCGATCTCGACGATCGCGGTCACGATGCGACGCCCGTCGGCCATGCGCGCCTGCTGCACGACGATGTCTATGCTGGCGGCAATATGTTCGCGCACCACCGGCAGGGGCAGATCCAGCCCGGCCATCAGGGTCATGGCCTCCAGGCGGGCCAGGGCATCACGCGGCGTATTGGCATGCAGCGTCGTCAACGAACCCTCGTGGCCGGTGTTCATGGCCGTCAGCATGTCGAAGGCCTCCGCGCCGCGGCACTCGCCCACCACGATGCGATCGGGCCGCATGCGCAAGGCGTTGCGCACCAGGTCGCGGATATCGACGCGGCCACGGCCCTCCGCATTGGCGGGACGGGCCTCCAGCGCCACCAGGTGCGCGTGGTCCAGCCGCAGTTCGGCGGCGTCTTCGATCGTCACGATGCGCTCGCCTTCGGGGATTGCGTTGGACAGGATGTTCAGCAAGGTGGTCTTGCCCGAGCCGGTGCCGCCCGAGACGACCAGGTTCTTGCGTGCGTGCACGCACCGCATGAGAAACCGCGCCATCGGCTCGCTGAGCGAACCGGCCGCCAGCAAGTCGGCCATGCCGGGGCGCTGCCGTGGAAACTTGCGTATGGTCAGGCTCACGCCACGGATGGCAATGGGCGCGATCACCGCGTTGACGCGCGACCCATCCGGCAAGCGGGCATCGACCATGGGACTGCTGTCGTCGATGCGCCGCCCCAGCGGCGCCACGATGCGCTCCACCACCCAGCGCACGGCCTGCTCGCTGCTGAACGCGGCCGCGTGCCGCTGCAAGCGCCCGGCGCGCTCGACATAGATCTCGTCATGGCGGTTGACCATGATTTCACTGATGCCGCCATCGGCCAGCAAAGGCTCCAACGGCCCCAGGCCGACGGCTTCATCCAGCACCGCGCGGCAAAGCGCGGCGCGATCGATGCCCTCGGGCAGCTCTCCGTCCTGGCCCACCAGCTCGACCAGGCGCTGCTCGGCCTGGGCGCGCAGCATGCGGTCGCTCATGGCCGACACGTCCCGGCGCCGCAGGTCGAGCGCCTCCAGCAGCGCGGCGTGCAAACGCCGCCGATGCGGCAGCAGGACGAGCGATTGCCGCAGGGCGGCGTCGAGATCGTCGCCGCGGTCGGCGCCACCCGCGGGCAAGGCGGTGGGCGCCGGCGCGTGCGCGGGCGCGCTGCCCGCGCTGCATGCGCTGACGCGCATCAGGCAGGGGCCGATCACGATCTCGTCGTCCGGCAGCACCGGTGCATGGGTCGCCACGCGCAGGCCATTGACGCTGGTGCCGCCGAGCGTGCCCAGGTCCTCCAGCACGACGGCGCCATCCAGGCACGACAGGCGCGCATGCGCCCTGCCCACTCGCCAGTTGGCAATGCGCAACGCACATTGCGCGCCGCGCCCGATAATCACCGGCGGGGTCAGCCGCATGCGCCGGCGGGCGCCATCCTCGAAATGCAGCGCCAGTTCGAGGACGCTCATGGCGTGTCTCCCTGCGCGCCGGACTGGGGCGCCTGGCGCCATTGCGACCCCGCGCCCCCGGGGCGGCTCCAGTCGGCCTGCGGCCCATCCGCCGCCTCCGTGCCCAGCCGCGCAGGCTGGGGAAATGCCTGCTGCAGCTGCATCTGCCCCAGCAGCGCCCGGCGTTGCAGGAAGGGATCAGCGGGAGAGACGATGGTGGGCGTCACGAAAATGGCCAGCTCGGTTTCCCGCAGGGTGGCGCGACGCACGCCGAACAAGGCGCCGACCAAAGGCAGCCCGCTTAGCCACGGCAGGCCTTTTTCTTCGTGCGATCGCTCACGCGACAGGAAGCCACCCAGCACCAGCGTCTGGCCGGAATGCACGTTGAACTCGGTTACCGCGCGGCGCTTGCGCAAGGCCGGCCCCGCCGCCAGCTCCAGCGTGGAATCGACCGAGCTCGCCTCCACCTCGATACGGGCGTGCACGGCGCCATCGGCGTCGATGCGCGGCGTAATCTGCAAGGACACGCCATACGGCTTGAACACGGTCGTGCCGTTGCCATCCTTGTCGGTCGTCCGGTAGGGCAATTCCCCGCCGGCCTGGAACGATGCGGTCGCGCCGCTGCGGGCCAGCAATTGCGGCTGCGCCAGCAGGACCGCCTCGCCGCGTTGGGCCAGCGCCGACAACTGGGCCGACAGCAAGGCATTGACGCCCAGCAGCCCGCTTGCGCGCCGCACTGCCGCGGCGCCGGCGATCGGCCCTGGCGGCGGCGCCAGCGTGGCCGAACCGCCGTTCCAGGCCGCACCGGCATGCACGCCGCCGGCAGCCGGCTCATTCCAGCGCAAGCCCAGCTCGCGCAGGCTCTGGCGCGGCAGCTCCACCACCTGCACGTCCAGCAGCACCATGCGATCCCAGCCGACCCGGCCGGTGAAATCCAGCACCTCCGGGTAGCGTTGCGCCAGGGCGGCGATACGCGCGTGGTCGTCCTCGGAAAGCTGGCTGCCTTCGATGACGATATGCGCGCCCACCGCGCTGCTGCGCGCACGCGGTATCCGCGCCAGCAAGGCGGCCACTTCCTCGCGCAGCCGGCGCCGGCCCGCCGGCAAGACCTCTACGGCATAGGCCTGGCGCGCGCCCCGCCCCGACCAGACATGCACCGACGAAGCACCGGGCTGGCGCGCGAACAGCGCCACCTCGGCGCCGTCGACCACGGTCGCGCTGAGCACCTGGCCATTGCCGACCGCCACGCGGGTTACGCCAGCCGCCGCAAGCACCTGTGTCTCGCCCACCTCCATGCGCAGCGCGATCGGCTGGCCCGACGGCGCGGCGCGCCCGTCGGGCGCCCATGACATGCCAGCCCCGGCGAGCAGCACCGCCATCCATGGCCGCCAGCCTCGTGCGTGCAACGGTAGCCGGGACAACACGCTCATGGCATGGCCGCTTCGGTATCGCCGGGCGCCGCCGCCGGCGCATCGAGCCGATCGCCATAGAGCACGGGCACTGCCGCCCGGGGCGCGGCGTCGCGCGGCATGCCCAGCAGGGCCGGCAAATCGGCCGCCTCGCGGGCCGTGGGCGGTGCGGAAACCCGTGCAGCGCCCCGGGCCTGCGCGCCGGCGCGCCGCAGCACCGCGGTCAGCGTGCCCTCCTGCCGCGCGGCGACCAGGCGCGCCACCTCCCGGGCCGACGCCCGCAGGGTGATCGTCGACGCCCCTCCTTGGACGTCGGCGGGATCCAGCGCCAGCACCTTGCTGCCCGCCAGCAGCGGCATGGTGAGTTGCCGCTGCCGATGCGTGAACGAGACGTACAGGTCGACGAGGTCGCCCGGACGCGTCGCCGCGGACAGGCCCGGCAACTCCTGGAGCGGCAGGGTGATGGCCCCCTGCCCGGTCTCGAGCTGCTCGGTGAGCGCGGGCGCCTGCTCCGGGTAGCTCAGCAAGGCTGCCTGCAAGGCTACGCCCGCCTTGACGGGCGCGCGCAACACGGCGCCATCGAGCTGGACGGCGTCGTCGGGCCGCAAGGCGCCGGCTGGCAGCCACGCCTGGGGCATGTCGCGGACCGCGACGAGCTGGTCGTGCAAAGGCGTGCCCGCCTCGAGATCGCGCGCCGCCACGAGGCTGGCAATCATGGGGACGCGCGCTTGCTGCTCGATGTCCTGGACGCGCCGTTGTATGTGTTCGCGCGCTGCCCACGCAGCCACCGACCCGGCGACCAGCGCGAAGGCGTAGCCGCCGAGGACGCGCAAGCCCTGGCGCCAGCGCGCCTTCATGGCGCACCGCCGATGTGCAGCAGCGCCATGCCGCATCCGTCAGCGCGCAATGCCGGTTGCAGCGACAGGCGCTCGCGCCCCCGCGGCCCGGCGCGCAGCCAGGTTTGCGGCGCGCCGCAGCGGCAAGCCGTGCCGGCGGCGCCCTGCAGGCGCCAACCGGACGCGCGCAAGCGCGCCTCGCGTCGCGCCGCCCACCGCGCCGTCTCGGCCGGCCCCGCGGCACGCCAGTGCCAGACCTGCTGCGCCACCGAGACCGGCCCTTCCCGGGTGGCGATATCCAGGCGCAGGTGCGCATGCGGCGGCAGCAGTACGTCGGCCAGCGGTACGCGGCGTGGCAGGCTGGGCGGCCAGCACAGCCGCGCCGCGACTCCCTCGACCCCGCTGGATTGCGGCGCCAGGCTGACTGTATGGGTGCAATCGCCCACGCCGCCCACCAGCACCGCCAGGCCCGGCAGTACGGTCAGATCGCGCAGCTCGGCGTGACGCGCCGCGAAATGCGCGAGCAAGGCGTCGATACCCTGCGGGGCGTGGAATACGCGCACCTCGGCCGGCACGCCGAACATCTGGATCTGCCCCGCCTGAGCGGCCGCAACCACGCCAGGCGGCAGGTGCAGCCAGGCCGAGGCCGCCACGGCCAGATGGGCGGGCATCAAGGCTGCCCCCGCAACACGGCGCCATCGGCCGACGCCATATCGGCCCAGGTCCGCAGCCAGTCCTGCCCGGCGTCGCGCAAACCCCAGGCAGTCTCGACCGGACGCACGCGCCGCCGTGTGGCGGCGACGGCGGGGGCCGCCACACGATGGGCGGCCCGCCAACCGGTGACCGAACCTGCCAGCCTGTCGTTGCCCGCCCTGGCATCCGGGGCATGCCCGGCGCCGACGGCAAGCACCGTAACGCCTCTCAGGGCGGTGGAAACCGCGCCCTCGCGCAGCAATCCGCCAGGCATGGCGGCGGGCTCGGCGGCTTGCGCATGCAGCAGGCGCGTATCGACTTGCAGCCAGTCGCGCGCCAGCAAGACGGGCAGGCCGTCGGCAGCCGCGCGCTCGGCCGGGCCGCCTTGCCGCGCCAAGCTGACGGTACGCGCGGCAGACGGCGCCCCCGCGGCCGCCATGAAGGCCGCTGCCCGGCTGTGCTGCCCCAGGCGCAGCGCCTGGTGGCGCAATGCGCCCAGCCATGCCACGGCGGCCCACGCCAGTAGCAACACGGCCAGCAAGGGCAAGGCCTCGGCCAGGGCCTGGCCCCGTTGCCCGCGGGAGAAAGCCGCGCCCCTCATGGCTGGCTTTCCGGGCCGCGGACCGTACGCCGCGCCGCCACGGGCAGGCCGGCGCCAGCCGCCACGCGGCGCGCCTGCCAATAAGGGAGGAACAGCGCATCGGGGCGGCCACGCGCCACGCTGGTGCCTGGCGGCAGCGAGAAGTGGCTTTGTCCGGCGGCCCGCGTAGACAGGACGCCGCCCTCCTCGCGCCGCCGCGCATGGATTTCGAAACCCACCGCGTTCTCCCGCGGGAACGCCTGCGCATACACCGCGGGCAAACCGCGTCCGCCCGGCGACAGGCGGCGCGACGCCGCATACGACAACGCCAACGGGTTGTGCCGGCTGCCGAGAAGATTCCAGGACGTATGGCGATGTACCCAGCGCCAGAAGTCCTGCTGCGAGAAGTCCTCGGGCGCACGCAGCACGTGGGGGCCGGCGCGCGTCGCACCGGAGTCGGCCGCGAGCCCCCAGCCCATCGCGTACTCGCGGAAATAGCAACCTATCCAGCGATTGGAGCGCACGGCGTGGAACGACAACGTATCGCTTGCGCCCCAGCGGCCATCGCGATCCAGCCAGGTGACGCCGCGGCGGCGCAGTTCATGGCGGCGCGTGGGGCAGCGCGGAGAAACAATCCAGTTTCCCTCGCGGGTGAAATCGCGCGGTTGCAGAAAATCGAAATGGCCCGCGGCGCGCTGCGCCCACGGCCGCAGCCCGCGCGCGTCCGTACCGGTGACACGCCGCAAGTAACCCGGCCAGTCGTCGCGCACCACGTCGAGCGTGAGGCCGCCATCGCCTTGCGGATAGTGCGCCCGCAGGACCGCGCGCATGGTCGCGTCGCGCGTGGCGCGCGCATCGCGCGCGAGCGTATCGGCAGCCTGCTGCAGCACGCGATGCGCAAGTTCGTCATGCGCGGCATAGGCTTGCATGAGATCGGCGGCGGGCGCGCCTTGCGCCGCGCCATAACCGCGCGCCGCGCGGGGCCCGAACAACAGCCCGATCAGGGCGACCGGCGGATTCTGTGCAGTGCGCCGCGCGGCCTGGGTCTGCGCGAATCGTGCCCAGGCAGCCAGGGATGCCAGATGCGCGAGTGCAACCTGATGGCCGACCTGGGCGCGATGTATGTAGGCCAGCAGGTTCAGCGCGCGCGCCTGGACCACGGCCCCGCTGTAGGCGGCGGCATCCGTCGCCCGCAGCAACTGCGCCCGTGCGCCGGCGCGCTGACCCAGCCCGTACAGGGCCAGCCACGCCATGCCGGCCAGCGCCATGAGCGCCAGGCCCAGCGCCAATGCCTGGCCCGCCTGGCGCGTGACGGCCGCGCGAGTCGGCCTCATTTGGCGCCCTGGGCATTGCCGGTAAACGACTTGAGCGAACGCGCCCGCGTCTGCGAGGCTGCACGGCCCGCCGCCGACTGCGCGGCGCGCGCCTGCGCGCTGCCATCCTCGCCTGCCAGTTCGCGCGCCATGGCCGCGGTCTGGGACCGCACCACCTGCCCGAACAACTGGTACACGGCGATCGCGGCGACCGCCACCAGGGCAACCACGATGATGTATTCGGTCATGCCCTGACCAAGTTGACGCTGCTTGACCGACATAGGCCCTCCTGCTGTTCGACGAGGCCTCAGTGTGGCCGTGGCGGGGCCTGCCTACAATTCGTACATGCCGAGCCGGATCAATGTGTCATCGGGACTTGACTCGACGCGCGCCGGCGCCGGCCGTCCGTGGACGCCGCGGAAAAGAATGCCCCCACGCTGCGCCCGCTGCGCGCGCTTGCTGCCCCCCGAGGGGGCCTTTTTGCCTTGGGACGGCCCGGCGGCAAAAAAAAGCCCCCACGCTGCGCCCGCTGCGCGCGCTTGCTGCCCCCCGAGGGGGCCTTTTTGCCTTGGGACGGCCCGGCGGCAAAAAAAAGCCCCCACGCTGCGCCCGCTGCGCGCGCTTGCTGCCCCCCGAGGGGGGCCTTTTTGCCTTGGGACGGCCCGGCGGCAAAAAAAAGCCCCCGGGGTGACCGGGGGCTTGCATCATGCCGGCGCGGGCCGGCTACTTCTCGGCAGCGTGGGTAATGGCACTGCCCGCATCGGACATGTCCTTGCCCATTCCTGCAACGGTGTTGCAGCCCTGCAGGACGAATCCAAACACCACGAAAGCCGTCAGCACTATCTTGCTGCGCATATGAGATCTCCGCCGTTACGCTCTGTTCAAGCGATGCGTACGCGCAGCTCGCCCAGGCCCTCGACGCCACCGACGATGACGTCTCCCTTGACCACCGCGCCCACGCCTTCCGGCGTGCCGGTGAAAATGATGTCGCCCGCTTGCAGCTCGAACAGGCCCGACAGATAGGCGATGCTTTCCGGGATGTTCCAGATCATCTGCGAGATGTCGCTGGATTGCTTGCGTTCCCCATTGACGTCCAGCCAGATGGCGCCTTGTTCCAGCGTTCCGACGGCGCTGCGCGGATGGATGGGGCCCAGCGGCGCCGAAAGATCGAAAGCCTTGCCCACTTCCCAGGGACGGCCCTGCTTCTTGGCCTCGCCCTGCAGGTCGCGGCGCGTCATGTCCAGGCCCAGGGCGTAGCCCCACACGCATTCATCGGCCTGCTCGACGGTCAGGTCGCGCCCGCCCTTGCCCAGCACGACGACCAGCTCCATTTCGTAGTGCAGGTTGGCCGTTTTGGGCGGGTACGGCATTTCGCCGGTGGCGCCATCGGCCACCGACAGGATGGCGTCGGCAGGCTTGCAGAAGAAGAATGGATCTTCGCGGCCGGTGAAGCCCATTTCCTTGGCATGCTCGGCGTAGTTGCGGCCCACGCAATAGACGCGGCGCACCGGGAAGCGGGCGTTGCCGCCTGCCACCGGCACGGCCGCCGGCGGCGAAGGGGGAAATACGTAATCCATGTGATTTGACCTCGTAGCACACAAGGCCGGACAACGCCGGCGAGAATATTCAATGCGCGAGTTTATACGCTTCGGGCCAGGCCGCGCGCGGCGCGCCCGGCGCATGACGCAAAACGGCGCGGATGCGAGCGGCTGCCTGCCGTCGCTTCCGCGCCGCCGGCCGCCCCAGGCGGCCAATCTATCTCAGGCCTGGCCCTTGGCGTAGCGCTCGGCGCTGCGCACGATTTCCTCGTGCGCAGCGTCCACGCCCTTCCAGCCCTTGACCTTGACCCACTTGCCCTTTTCCAGATCCTTGTAGTGCTCGAAGAAATGCTGGATGCGGCTGACGTCTTCGGCCGGCAGGTCCTCGTAGGACTTGATGTTGCGGTACGGGGGATACAGCTTTTCGATGGGCACCGCCAGCAGCTTGGCGTCGCCGCCCGACTCGTCATCCATCTCCAGCACGCCGATGGCGCGGCAGCGCACCACGGCACCGATCTGGATCGGGAACGGGGTGAGAACCAGCACATCAGCCGGATCGCCGTCTTCCGACAGCGTTTGCGGGATGTAGCCGTAGTTGCACGGGTAGTGCATGGCCGTCAGCATGAAGCGGTCGACGAAAATCGCGCCGGACTCCTTGTCGACCTCGTATTTGACCGGGTCGGCGTTCATGGGGATTTCGATGATGACGTTGAAATCGTCCGGCAGCTTCTTGCCAGGAGCGACACGATCTAGACTCATGATTGGCCTTGTCTTGATGAAAATGAAATCAGGCTTTGCCACCAGATGCCGGGCCGGGCTCTGGGCCGGCCGCGCCGGGCTTGGCCGCCTGCTCGGCATCGCCGCCGGTGCGATAGCTCGAGACCGGCGCCTCGATGGCGGCCGCGGGAATGGGCGCGCTGTCGAAGTAGTCTTCGATATCGATGGCGGTGCGCGGCGGCACGCCGACGGCTTCGGGCGCAACGGAAGCGGGTTCCTGTTCGCCCGCTGCGCGCGCGTCCGGATCCAGCACATAATCGACCGGGCCCGGCTCGGCCTCGGGCGGCGCTTCGGCGACGATGGGCGCGGTGTATTCCGACACGTGGGGCACGTACTCGCGCTCGGCGTCCAGCCATGCGGGGTCGGCCTTGGTGTCGGCGGCCGGCAGCGCGATGTCGGCCGCCAGCACCGGCAGCGCAACGCGGGCCGCGGTAGCCTGGCGCCAATGGCGCGCCGCGTCGGCGGGCCGGTCCAGCCTGTCGTACAGGCTGCCCAGCAAGGCATGCGCCTGCGGATCGTTGCGCCGGCCGACGCTGCGTTGCAGGTAGCGTTCCGCCTGCCCCCACAGCTGTCCGTTCAGGCACAACAGGCCCAGCGCCGTCAGCAGGTCGGTATCGGTCGGACGCTGTTGCAGCCAGGTCTCGGCCTTGGCCAGGCGGTGCGGTACCTGGGCGGCGTCGCAGCGCGCATAGGCGGCCACCAGCGCGGGGTTGAACTTGACCGCCACCGCGGCCTCGAGAATGCGCGCGGCCTCGTTGGCCTCGCCCGCGCCCTCGAACGCGGCGGCGCCGGCCAGCGCGATGTTAGGCAACAGGCGCTCGTCGCTCTTGAGGTCTTTCCAGATGGGCCGCCATTGGTCCACCGCCATGCCCGCGCGCAGGCGCGCGGCGCCCGCGTTGTCGATCAGTTGTTCGGCCTCGGCCTTGCCGATGGCGTTGCGGCGCGACAGGCCGCGCGCCAGCGTGAAGACGCGCTCGTGATGCTGCAAGACCGTTTCGGCGCGCAGCAGCAGGCGCATCGTGTGCAGATGGCGCGCGCCGCCGTCCTGCAACGGCTCCAGCAGGTCCAGCGCCTGCTGGGCGCGCCCCTGGTCCAGCAGCATGTCGGCCGATACCGTGGCGGTGGCTTCCTGCAGCCCGGCATCCTCGCCCGCCTGTTCGCGGGCGGACTCCAGCATGCGATCCCGGCGTTCGTATTCGCCCAGGTTATGCGCCGCGCGTGCGCCCGACAGCGCCGCCAGTACACGGCGGCTGCGCACCCTGGTCTGCTCGAACAGCTTCGACAGGTCCTTCTCGGCCTGCGCGAAACGCCCTTCCAGCAGGCCGATCCAGCCGCGCTCGAGCAGCTCGTGATCGCGTTCCTGGGCACGGCGGCCGCGCCAGGCGCGCAGGCGATCGGGAATGGCCACCAGCCAGGCCAGCAGGCGCAGGCCGACATACAGCGTGATGAAGGCGGCCACCAGCAGCAATACCGTCAGCGTCAGGGACAACTCGATACGCCACGGCCAGACCAGCAGCAAGACGTTGCCCGCGTGGGCGCGCAGCACGACGGCCAGCGCCACCGCGACGACGGCCAACAATAGAGTCCAGAACCAGGTACGCATGCGTCAGTCCTGTTGCCCGTCGGCGTTGAAGCCGGCCGCGCGCAGGGCCGCGATGCCGTTGAGGCTGTCGGCCACATCCGGTACGCGCACCGCGATCTCGACCTGTCCCAGTTCGCGGGCCAGCGCCAGCGCGGCGACGGTATCGGGCGCCTTGCCATCGAAATACTGGGCCAGGGTCGCGGCCACCGCGTCCAGCTCGCTCTTCCAGACGGTAGGCTGGCGCATCAGCATGGACAGCTGCGCCGTGAGCAGGCGCTGGCGCAACGTGGAACGCAACTGGCCCGCCTGTTCGGGCGAAAGCAGCAGCGCCGTGGGTTGATCGACGCGCTGCACGCGGATCAGGTCCCCCAGCTCGTGGGCCAGCGCGCTGCCGGCGCGGCCCGGCCAGGAGGCGATCTCGGCCTGCCAGCGCTGCCACCAGGCGGCGTCCGCCGGCAGGTCGGCGCCAGGATCGACGCTGGGCGGCACGACCTCGTTCGCCTGCGGCACGGCGGCCACGCCGGGCGCGGCTGCGTCGGGCACCAGCAACGGCGCCCTGCCCACCAGGGCCACCAGGCGATCGATGCGGGCCGATTGCGCCGCGATGTCGACCACACCGACCGCGCGCAGGCGGTCCAGGTCGCCGTTGATGCTTTGCTGCAGGCTGGCAAAGCGCGGCCGGTCGGCGCGCGCCAGGCGAGCCTGGGCCGTTTCGAGGGCGACGATGGCATTGCTGACATTGCCGGCCAGGCGCAGCTGCTGGCTGGCGATGGTGATCAGGCGTTCGATGTCGTTGGCCAGCATTTCGTCGCTGGCGCCATCGTTGAGGTTCTGCAGCGCCTGCTGCAGCGCGCTGTACTGGCTTTGCGCTTCGCGCACCTTGCCTTCGAGTTCGGCAACCTTGCCCGATTGCGCCTGCGCCAGCGCGAGCGCCTCGCGCATGTCGTTGCGCGATTGCGTCAGTTCGGCGCCTAGCGTGTTGAGACGGGCGGCCACTTCCTGGCCGGCGCTGACGAATTGCTTGCGCTGCAGCCACGCGGCCCACCCCAGGCCGACGGCCAGCAGGATGACGATGATAAGCGCGGTAACGAGCGTACTGTTTACGCCCTTGCCCTTGCGCGGCTTGCTCGCGACGGCCTCGTCGGCGGCGGCCGTGCCCGGCGTACCCGGTACGGTGCCGGGCGGAGTAGCGGAGGTGTTGTCTGTCATGACGCGATTGTATTCGGTGATGGCATGTAACGACGATTCAAGCCGCAACAAAAGTCGCGAAGATCGCCTCATCGGCAGGCATGCAGTTTTTTACCATTGGCGCACCGGCCCCGCCACCGGCCAGCGCCCGCAGGCGTTCGGCCAGCACGGGGTGCGTGACGACGAAACGGCCTTGCAGCCACCAGTCCAGCAATTGCTCCTCGCGCAGGCCCTGGACCAGCGCGTCGATGCCCTCGCCGCTGGTAAGCAGCCAGGTCGGGCGCTCGCCCGCCCGGGCCCAGTCGCGCAGGCGCTGGCGCCCCTCCTGCGCCCAGGGCGCTGGCAGGCGGCGGTAGACAGCGTGGCGGCTGACCTCCACGCCGGCCGCGGCCAGGCGATCGGCCAGCCAGTCGCGCCCCTGCGTGCCGCGTATCAGCAGCGCGCGGCGCGGCAATACCGGGCGCGCCCGCAACAAGGCCCACAAGGCTTCCGAATCGTGGGTAGGCGCGGATTCCGCGGGGTGCAAAACTGTTGTATCGGCGCCAAAATGGCCCGATTCCAGCAGGGCGCGGGCGCTCGCCGGGCCCACGGTGGCCGCGAGCGCGCCGGCCGGCCATGGCAGTTGGCCCCGCGCCCGCAATTGCTCCAGGTACAGGCGGGCCGCGTTGCCGCTGACAAACACCACCAGGTCATAGTCGCGCGGCAGCGGCACCACGCCGTTTTCGGGCGGCAACGGCTCGATGCGCAGGGCCGGCAGGCAAAGAGTCTGCCAGCCGGCATCGCGCAAGCGTCGGGCAAGCGCACCGTTGCGGCCTTGCGGCCGTGTCAGGATGGCGATCTGCGACATAGGCAAGCCCCCGCAAGGGCCCGACCGCCCTGTCAAGGCGCGGGCGAGGTTGGCAGCAATTCGGCCAGTATTGCGTCGGCGCCGCCGGCCAGCATGTCGCGCGCGGCCGCCTCGCCGATGGCCTGCGCCTGGCCACTCGGGCCGCGGCGCTCGGCCCGCACGATGCGGCGGCCGTCGGGCGCGGCGACCAGCGCGCGCAAGGCAAGCTCATCGCCCTCGATGCGGGCATAGGCCGCCAGCGGCACCTGGCACGATCCGCCCAGCATGCGCGAAACCGCCCGCTCGGCGGTCACGCAGGCCTGGGTGGCGGCGTCGCCCAGCGGCGCCAGCATGGCGCGCACATCGGCGCGGTCCTGCAGGATTTCGATGCCCAGCGCGCCCTGTCCGGCCGCGGGCAGGCTGTCGTCCGGCTCCAGCAGCGCGCGGATGCGCGCGGCCAGGCCCAGGCGCTCCAGGCCGGCCGCGGCCAGCACGATGGCGGCGTAGTCGCCGTTGTCCAGCTTGCCCAGGCGCGTATCGAGATTGCCCCGCAATGGCTTGACGGCCAGGTGCGGATAGCGGGCACGGATCTGCGACTCGCGCCGCAGGCTGGAGGTGCCGACCACCGCCCCGTGCGGCAGGTCGGCCAGGCTGCCGTAATCGTTGGAGACGAACGCATCGCGCGGATCGGCACGCTCGAGCACGCAGCTCAGTTCGAAGGGCGCCTGCAGGTCCACCGGCACATCCTTGAGCGAATGCACCGCGAGATCGGCGCGGCCGTCGAGCAAGGCGGTTTCGAGCTCCTTGACGAACAGCCCCTTGCCGCCGACCTTGGAGAGGGTGCGGTCCAGGATCTGGTCGCCGCGCGTGGTCAGCGTCAGCAACTCGACGGTGCACGCGGGGTAGCGCGCGCGCAGCAGATCGCGCACATGCTCGGCCTGCCACAAGGCAAGCCGGCTGGCGCGGGTGGCGATGGTCAGGCGTTCTACGGCGGCCACGTCAGGGCGTCAGAGAAAGCTGGAGACGATGACCGATGCCACCACCCCCAGGATGGCCAGCACGAACAGGCCTTGCAGCAGGCTCAGGCCCGATTCGGTTTGCTGGGGGTTGGAAGTCTTACGCAGACTCATTGACGGATTCCTTGGAAGCGGTTTTACGGCTTGCCAGCCACCGCCCGAGGAGAACGACGAGCAGCGCGCCGGCAATTTCTACGCCGATTTTAACCGCGCTGGGCTGTTCGCCGAATTGACGCACGACAAACACGTCGGTAATCAGCATGCCGCCGGCGATCCAGCCCAGCAGCGCCGCGCCGAAGGTGACGACCATGGGGAAACGGTCGATCAGCTTGAGCACCAGGGTGCTGCCCCAGATGATGATGGGCACGCTGACCACCAGGCCGAAGATCACCAGGCCGATCTGATGGTCGGCATGGGCGTTCTGCGCCGCGCCGGCAATGGCGATGACGTTGTCCAGGCTCATCACGAAGTCGGCGATGATGATGGTCTTGACCGCGGCGACGATGGACGTGCCGCCCTTGATGCTGTCGTGCCCTTCGTCCTCGGGCACCAGCAGCTTGACGCCGATCCAGACCAGCAGCAGGCCGCCCACGACCTTCAGGAACGGGATGTTCAGCAGCGTCAGCGCGAAGGCGATCAGCACCACGCGCAGGATGATGGCGCCGGCCGTCCCCCACAGGATGCCTTGCATGCGCTGCTTGGGCGCGAGATTTCGACACGCCAGCGCGATCACGACCGCGTTGTCGCCACCCAGCAGGATGTCGATGAGGATGATCTGGAAGACTGCCGCCCAACTCAGCGTCTGGAAAAACTCAAGCACTTGGAACCCCCAACAGGCGTTATTTGTAAAAACCGGGTAAATACCGGGAAGACCGCCGTCAGCCTCGCCGTGGCAAAACGCGGCCAAAAGAAAACGGGCTGGTCAGCCCCGCCTGATGGCGGGGCGCGAACAGCCCGCTATTGTAGTTCAGCTTTGCGTCAGGCCCGTTGCCTGGCCAGGAAAATTTTACCCAGCGCCAGCACCAGGATTGCACCAATTGCGCCCACCATCAGCGCGAAATCGTGCTGTGTGACGCCCAGCATGGCGTCGATCCGCGCCACCGGCTCTTGCAGCGCCGGATCGCCCACCAGCAGTTCGCCGGCGATGAAACCCAGCAGCGCCGCCCCCACCCAGACGATGATGGGAAAACGCTCGATCACCTTGAGCAACAGCGCACTACCGAATATGACCAGCGGGATGCTGATGGCCAGGCCCAGCACCAGCAGCGTGGTGTCGCCCATGGCCGCGGCGGCCACCGCCACCACATTGTCCAGGCTCATGACCAAGTCGGCGATCATGATGGTCCGGATCGCGGTGACCAGCGAGCCATGGCCCTTTTCCGCGCCATCGTCCTCGCCCTCGGGCAGCAGCAGCGACACGCCGATATAGACCAGCAGCAAGGCCCCGATCAGCTTCAGCCACGGCAGCAGCAGCAACTTGGCGGCCACCAGCGTCAACACGATACGCATCACGATGGCCGCGGCCGACCCGATCACGATCGCCTTCTTCTGCTGGTGCGGGGGTAGCGAGCGCGCCGCCAGCGCGATCACCACGGCGTTGTCTCCCGATAGCAGTATGTTTACCCAAATAATCTGGAGCAAGGCGATCCAGAACGCCGCAGAACTAAGTTCCATTCCTCTCTTTCCTAGTGATGATCCCCTAGGATTGAACAAACACGGGACACGCGTGGCCGCCTTCGACCAGGCGAGCCCTGGCGGCATTCTTGGTGCGTGGATGGACAGGCAAATCGAAAAGCCCCTCGCGCTTGATTATAGGTTCGCGTGAATTCACCTCTTTTCAATTCACTTTCAATATTCTTTCAGTTTGCTTTCAATCTATCGCGGCATGCAAAAAAGGCCCCCACGCTGCGCCCGCTCTGCGGGCTTGCTGCCCCCCGAGGGGGCTTTTTGCCTTGGGGCGGCCCGGCGGCAAAAAAGACCCCCACGCTGCGCCCGCTCTGCGGGCTTGCTGCCCCCCGAGGGGGCTTTTTGCCTTGGGGCGGCCCGGCGGCAAAAAAAACGGCCCGCGATCGCGGGCCGTCCTGGGACAGGCGGGCTGTCCGGTGCGTGATTACAGCACCGACTTGAGCAGCTTGCCCATTTCCGACGGGTTGCGCGTGGTACGGATACCGCACGCTTCCATCACTTCCAGCTTGGCGTCGGCCGTATCGGCGCCGCCCGAGATCAGGGCGCCGGCATGGCCCATGCGCTTGCCGGCAGGCGCGGTGACGCCGGCGATGAAGCCCACCACGGGCTTCTTCATGTTGTCCTTGGCCCACTGCGCGGCGTTGACTTCGTCCGGACCGCCGATCTCGCCGATCATGATGACGGCGTCGGTGTCGGGATCGTCATTGAACAGCTTGAGCACGTCGACGTGCTTCAGGCCGTTGATGGGATCGCCGCCGATGCCCACGGCGCTGGACTGGCCCAGGCCGAGTTCGGTGACTTGCGCCACGGCTTCGTAGGTCAGCGTGCCCGAGCGGCTGACGATGCCGATGCGGCCCTTGCGGTGGATGTGGCCGGGCATGATCCCGATCTTGATTTCGTCAGGCGTGATCAGGCCGGGGCAGTTCGGGCCCAGCAGCAGCGTCTTGCTGTTCATGGCCTGCATGCGGTTCTTCACTTCCAGCATGTCGCGCACGGGAATGCCTTCGGTAATGCAGATCACCAGGTCCAGCTCGGCCTCGACGGCCTCCCAGATCGCGGCGGCGGCGCCCGCCGGCGGCACGTAGATCACCGACACGGTAGCGCCGGTGTCCGCCTTGGCGTCCTTGACGTTGGCGTAGATGGGCACGCCTTCGAAATCCTCACCGGCCTTCTTGGGGTTCACGCCGGCCACGAAGGCGGCCTTGCCGTTGGCGTACTCGCGGCACATGCGGGTATGGAACTGACCCGTCTTGCCCGTGATGCCCTGGGTGATGACTTTGGTGTCCTTGTTGATCAGAATCGACATTTGTAAATCCTTGGCAATTTTTATTTGACGGCGGCAACGACTTTGGTGGCCGCTTCGGCCATCGTGTCGGCGCTGATGATCGGCAGGCCCGACTCGGCCAGCATTTTCTTGCCGAGCTCTTCGTTGGTGCCCTTCATGCGCACGACCAGCGGCACATTCAGGTTGACCGCCTTGCACGCCGTGATCACGCCTTCGGCGATCACGTCGCAGCGCATGATGCCGCCGAAGATGTTGACCAGAATCGCCTTCACGCTCTTGTTCTTGAGCATGATCTTGAATGCTTCGGTGACCTTCTCGGCCGTGGCGCCGCCGCCGACGTCCAGGAAGTTGGCCGGCTCGCCGCCGAACAGCTTGATGGTGTCCATGGTGGCCATGGCCAGGCCGGCGCCGTTGACCAGGCAGCCGATGTTGCCGTCGAGCTGGATATAGGCCAGGTCGAACTTGCTGGCCTCGATTTCGGCCGGGTCTTCTTCGTCCAGGTCGCGGTAGGCCACGATTTCGGGGTGGCGGAACAGCGCGTTCGAATCGAAGTTGAACTTGGCGTCCAGGGCGATGATGTCGCCGCTGCCGGTCAGGATCAGGGGGTTGATTTCAGCCAGCGAGGCGTCGGTGTCCCAGTACGCCTTGTACAGCTTCTGGAATTCGGCGGCGGCCTTGCCCACGGAGGCCTCGGGCACGCCGATGCCGCGCGCCAGTTCGGCGGCTTCGGCGTCGGTCAGGCCGGTGGCCGGATCAACGAAGACCTTCAGGATCTTCTCCGGGCTGTGCGCGGCCACTTCCTCGATGTCCATGCCGCCTTCGCTGGAAGCCATGACGCACACGCGCTGCGTGCCACGGTCGGTCACGATGCCAACGTAGTATTCCTTCTTGATGTCCGCGCCCTCTTCGATCAGCAGGCGGCGCACTTTCTGGCCTTGCGGGCCGGTCTGGTGCGTGACCAGCTGCATGCCGAGGATCTCCGACGACAGCTGGCGCACTTCGTCGATCGAACGCCCCAGCTTGACGCCACCGCCCTTGCCACGGCCACCCGCGTGGATCTGCGCCTTGACGACCCAGACCGGCCCACCCAGCTTTTCAGCGGCAGCCACGGCCTCGTCTACGGAAAAAGCGGGGATCCCGCGCGGCACGGTCACGCCAAACTGCTTCAGCAGTTCCTTGCCTTGATACTCGTGGATTTTCATGTGATACCTGTCAGGACGTATGAGAGAAAGAGGGTGAATCGGAAGACGTATCGGCCGACGACCCGGCGTTGGCGCCCGTATACCATTTGGGGTAGTGCTCCCGCACGACCGGACCGTCGGTGCGCAGGGCATGGCAACCGCCAAGCTGGAACGGGCGCTTGTCTGGGTTGCTGTTCTGACGGCGCCGGCCGGCCATGGACTGGACGGCGGCTGTCGGCAGCACCTGCGAAAGCTCGGTCATGTGCGTACAGCCCGCGACATGACCGAAGCGCTCCTTGACCTGGCGACGAAACCCCTTGAGCAGGTTCATTCCGACCAGGTCGCGATAGGCTTGTTCGATGTTCGTGCACACGCCGTCGTACGGGGCCGCATCATAAACGGCCTGTGCCGCAATGATGGTATACGCCTCGTCGATCGTAATGCGCAAGTGCATGTGATGGATGAATTCGCCGGCCTTGAAAAGCTGGCCGTCGCGCTTGGGAAAGTCGTAGCCCTTGTAATCGATCAGTTCGGCTTCGAGATCCCACAGGCCGTCCTCGCGCCCATAAGACTGCACGCGTATCGAACGCGTGTGCAGGGGCTGGCGAGGGGTATCCGGCGGTGGCAATGGCATGGTTGAACCTGCTGAGCGCGATCTTGACGCAAGGCAGCAAATCCTGGGAAGTATAACGCAGCCGATTGCCGGCGACGCGGCCCGGGCCGCCCCGCCTGCCGGGCCACGCGCCGCACAAATTTCAAGCGCGTCGCCCGGGGGGCTGCCCCTCCGGGAGGGCAGCCCCCCGGGCGGCACCGCAAGGGGACGGATACGGACGACCCGCCGTCAGGCAGCGCGCAGCGTGCGGGCCGCCTGCACCATGCCGACCAGGGCGGCCTCGGTCTCGGGCCAGGCGCGCGTCTTCAGGCCGCAGTCCGGATTGACCCACAGGCGCTCCCTGGGCAGGCGCGCGGCGGCCTTGCGCATCAGCGCCACCATCCAGTCCACCTCCGGCACGTTGGGGGAATGGATGTCATACACGCCAGGCCCGATGTCATTGGGATAGTGGAAATCCTCGAACGCCTTGAGCAGCTCCATGTTGGAACGCGACGTCTCGATGGTGATCACGTCGGCGTCCATGGCCGCGATCGACTCGATGATGTCGTTGAACTCGGAGTAGCACATATGGGTATGGATCTGCGTCGCCTCGCCCACGCCGGCGGTCGACAGACGGAAGCAGTCGACCGCCCAGTCCAGATAGGCGCGCCAGTCGGCCCGGCGCAGCGGCAGCCCTTCGCGGATGGCCGGCTCGTCGATCTGGATCACGCGGATGCCGGCGGCCTCCAGGTCCACCACCTCGTCGCGCAGGGCCAGCGCCAATTGGCGGCAAGTGGCTTCGCGCGGCTGGTCGTCGCGCACGAACGACCACTGCAGGATCGTGACTGGCCCGGTCAGCATGCCCTTGACCGGCTTGTCGGTCAGCGATTGCGCGTAGGCGGACCAGCCCACCGTCATGGGCGCGGGCCGGGCGACGTCGCCGAAGATGATGGGCGGCTTGACGCAGCGCGAGCCGTAGCTCTGGACCCAACCGTTCCTGGTGAAGGCAAATCCGGCCAGCAACTCGCCGAAGTACTCCACCATGTCATTGCGCTCGGGCTCGCCATGCACCAGCACGTCCAGGCCCACCTTCTCCTGGAAGCGGATGACTTCCTCGATCTCCTTGCGAATGGCGTTCTCGTATGCCGAATCCGTCAGCGCGCCGGACTTCCAGTCACGCCGCAGGGCGCGGATTTCGGCGGTCTGCGGAAAGGAACCGATCGTGGTGGTGGGAAAGGCCGGCAGCCGCAGCTCGCTTTGCTGGCGCGCGATCCGCTGGCCGAACGGCGCGCGTTCGCGCGACACCCCGGCCTGGCCAGCCATGCGTTGCGCCACGGCCGGGTTGTGGATGCGAGGCGACTGGCGCCGCGCCTGCAGGGCGGCGCGCTGCACGGCCAGCCCTTGCTGCACCGCCGGGTCGGCATCGCCGTCCAGCGCCTTGCCCAGCAGGGACAGCTCGTCCAGCTTCTGGACGGCGAACGAGAGCCAGCCCAGCAATTCGGCGTCGAGCTCGGTTTCCCCGGCAAGGTCCACCGGCACGTGCAACAGCGAGCATGACGGCGCCAGCCACAGGCGTTCCTGCAATTGCTCGCGCACCGGCGCCAGCGTCGCGAGCGCCGCATCCAGGTCGGTGCGCCAGATATTGCGGCCGTTGATGACGCCAGCCGACAGCACCTGGCCGGGGCGCAGCCCGCTTGCCACGTCGTTCAACTGGCCGGGCGCGCGCACCAGGTCCACGTGCAGGCCGGCCACCGGCAGCGCCAGGGCGGTCGCCAGGTTGTCCTTCAGGCCATCGAAATAAGTGGCCAGCAGCAGCTTGACCGGGCTGGCCGCCAGCTTGTCATACACCGCCCGGTAGGCATCGCGCCAGGCCTGCGGCAGGTCCAGCACCAGCGCCGGCTCGTCGATCTGCACCCATTCGACGCCCAGGCCCGCCAGGCGCTCGAGCACTTCGCCGTAGACTGGCAGCAAGGCGTCGAGCAACTGCAGCTTGCCGATATCGCCGGCCCCCTGCGCGAAGGCGTCGCCCTTGCCCAGCCACAGCCACGTCAGCGGCCCCGGGATGACCGGCTTGACGCGATGCCCCAGGGCCTGGGCCTCCCTGACCTGCTCGAACAGGTCTTCGCGGGCGACGCGGAAGGTCTGCCCGGGCGTCAGTTCCGGGACGATATAGTGGTAGTTGGTGTCGAACCACTTGGTCATTTCGCAGGCGGCTGCCGGTTTGCCGCTGGGCGCGCGCCCGCGGCCCATGCGAAACAGGGTATCCAGGTCCACCGGCTTGCCTTCGGGATGGCCGAAGCGCGCCGGCACGGCGCCCAGCAGCGTGGTCCACTCCAGGATGTGGTCATACCATGCAAAATCGCCCACCGGCACGAACGCCACCCCAGCCGCGGCCTGGCGCTGCCAATGGGCCGCGCGCAAGGCGCGGCCGGTCTCATGCAATGCCTCGGCGGTCTGGCGGCCCGCCCAATAGGCTTCGACAGCGCGCTTGAGTTCGCGCTGGGCGCCGATGCGCGGAAAACCCAGATTATGAATAATAGTCATGGCAATACCGGCCTTTCACAAAAGTTATTCAAGTCAGGCCGCTATTGTGCGATCATCAACACATGAATCAAAATCAAACTCTACATTCATAAGTTGAGTATTATTCATGTAATACCGACGGCAACGATTGACTCCTCCAGGCCGCGACCGCCTTTACCGCCATGCTCGAAATCCGCCATCTCGAAACCCTGGCCGCCATCCGCGATGGCGGCAGCCTGCAGGAAGCCGCCGAGCGCCTGCACCTGACCCAGTCCGCGCTCTCGCATCAACTGCGCGACCTGGAAACCCGCCTGGGGACGCCGCTGCTCAACCGCCGCACGCGGCCGGCCCGCCTGACCACCGCGGGACTGCGCGTGCTCGCCCTGGCCGACGAGGTGCTGCCCCGGCTGCGCGCCACCGAACGCGAGTTGCAACGCCTGGCGGCCGGGCGCACCGGACGGCTGCACCTGGCGATCGAATGCCACTCGTGCTTCCAGTGGTTGATGCCGGCGCTGGACGCTTTTCGCGGGCAATGGCCGGACGTGGCGCTGGACCTGTCGGCCGCCTTCTCGTTCGCGCCCCTGCCCGCGCTGGTGCGCGGCGACCTGGACCTGGTCATCACGTCCGATCCCCAGGCGCTCGAAGCCGTCACGTATCTGCCGCTGTTCAAGTACGAGCTGGTACTGGCGGTCGCCGAATCGAACCCGCTGGCCGCCAGCCGCCACGTGATGCCGGAACAACTGGCCGACCAGACGCTGATCACCTACCCGGTGGACCGCCAGCGCCTGGATATTTTCACGGGGTTCCTGGATCCGGCCGATATCGAACCGGCCGCGATCCGCCGCGCCGAACTCACGCCCATCATTGCGCAACTGGTTGCCAGCAATCGGGGCGTGGCGGCCTTGCCCAACTGGGCGCTGACCGAATACCTGGGCCAGGGCTGGCTGCGTGTGTGCCATCTCGGACCGCAGGGCGTCTGGCCCACCCTCTACGCCGCGGTGCGCACGGAAGACAGCGACAGTTCCTATATCGATGAATTCTTGACGATTGCCCGCGACGTTTGCTTCAAGACGCTCAGCGGCATCAAGGCGGCCAAGGGCCTGCCCGCCTGATCGAACGCGCCGCAGCCACGCCCCGGGCAGGCCGGCCTGCATCGCAAGCCAGCCCGGCACGAAGCGGCGTCGTTCAATCGAGTTCGTCGTCGCCGCCGCCCAGAATGCGGCGGATGACGTCATGGGCGAAGCCACGGCCCGCCAGGAAGCGGGCCTGCCGCGCATACGCGGCGCGATCGGCGGGCTTTTCGCCAAAGCGCTTCCGCCAGACGGCCAGCGCGCGTTCGTATTCGGTGGCGCGCAGCTGGTCACGCAATTCGGCGACCTGGTCGTCGGCCACGCCCTGTTGCTTCAGCTCCTGGACAATGCGCGAAGCGCCCTGGCGCGGCGCGCGCTGATGCGCCAGGCTTTGGGCAAAGCGCGCATTCGACAACCAGCCCTCGCGCTGCAGGTCATCGAGCACCGCCTCGATGTCATCGCCCTCTTCGGCGTAGGGCTGCAGCTTGCGCGCCAGCTCGAGGCGCGAGTATTCGCGCCGCGACAGATAGCCGACCGCGCGCGCCTTCAGCGTCCGGCCCGGGCGCGGCGGCGGCGCGTCGTCAGGCGGTTGGGCCAGTGTCTCGAACTCATCGTCGGGATTTGCGCTCCGTCGCCCGGCTCGGGCGGCGGAAGGCGGACGGCGGTTGAAAGTCGCCATGCCGGGCTGGACGTTGATGCAAGTCTGACGGCTTATTCGCCGTCTTCGGCCTCGCTGGCCGGGAAGGTGGCGGCGCGGCTGACAATACCCTGGTTTTCGCGCACCTTGTTTTCGATCTCGATGGCCATTTCCTTGTGCTCTTTCAGGTACTCGCGCACATTGTCCTTGCCCTGGCCGATGCGATTGCCGCTGTAGCTGTACCAGGCGCCGGACTTGTCGACCACATTGGCCTGCACGCCCAGGTCGATGATTTCGCCCTCGCGCGAGATGCCGCTGCCATACATGATGTCGAACTCGGCCTGCTTGAACGGCGGCGCCACCTTGTTCTTGACCACCTTGACGCGGGTTTCGTTGCCGACCACCTCGTCGCCCTTCTTGATGGAGCCGATGCGGCGGATGTCCAGGCGCACCGAGGAATAGAACTTGAGCGCGTTGCCGCCGGTGGTGGTTTCCGGGTTGCCGAACATCACGCCGATCTTCATGCGGATCTGGTTGATGAAGATGACCATGCAGTTGGTGCGCTTGATGGTGGCCGTCAGCTTGCGCAGCGCCTGGCTCATCAGGCGGGCCTGCAGGCCCGGCAGGGAGTCGCCCATCTCGCCCTCGATTTCGGCCTTGGGCACCAGCGCCGCGACCGAGTCGATGACGATCAGGTCGACCGAGCCCGAGCGCACCAGCGCGTCGGTGATCTCGAGGGCCTGCTCGCCCGTGTCCGGCTGGGAGATCAGCAGGTCGGTCAGGTTGACGCCCAGCTTGGAGGCGTACTGCACGTCCAGCGCGTGTTCGGCGTCGACGAATGCGCAGGTGCCGCCCAGCTTCTGCATTTCGGCGATGACCTGCAGCGTGAGCGTGGTCTTGCCGGACGATTCGGGGCCGTAGATCTCGATCACGCGGCCGCGCGGCAGGCCGCCGACGCCCAGCGCGATGTCCAGGCCCAGCGAACCGGTGGACACGACCTGGATGTCGTGTTCGACCTCGTTGTCGCCATAGCGCATGATCGAGCCCTTGCCGAACTGCTTTTCGATCTGCGACAGCGCGGCGGCCAGCGCCTTGGCTTTCTCGGCCGCGGCGGCCTTGCTGGTTTTATCGTCCATGTAAAGTCCTGTATTGAGACGGCGCCCGCGGGGGTGCGAAGCGGGCAGCCGTTGTCTAGCCGGAGAAAAAGAGCCTGGAGAAAACTCGAACGTTGGCGATTATGGCATTGGATTGTACTGGATAAAAATCCAGTGTGCCATATATTTCCACGTATACCCTGAGTGGGCAAGCCCCGTCCCCTGTGCCAGAATGGCCGGCGTAGCCAGCGCCCGCTGGCGGTTCCGCCGATGTTGCACGCATGCGTATCCTGATAGCCGAAGACGACAGCATCCTGGCCGACGGCCTGTCCCGCTCGCTGCGGCACAACGGCTATGCGGTCGACGCCGTGCGCGACGGACTGGCCGCCGATTCGGCGCTGGCCGTCCAGCCCTTCGACCTGCTGATCCTCGATCTCGGCCTGCCCCACCTGCCCGGGCTGGAGGTGCTGCGCAGGCTGCGCGCCCGCAATTCCGTACTGCCGGTGCTGATCCTCACGGCCGCCGACAGCATCGAGCAGCGTGTCAAGGGCCTGGACCTCGGCGCCGACGACTACATGGCCAAGCCGTTCGCGCTGTCCGAACTCGAGGCCCGCGTGCGCGCCTTGACGCGGCGCGGCGCCGGCGGCGGCGCGACCATCGTGCGGCACGGCCGCCTGGTGTTCGACCAGACGGGCCGCATCGCCACGGTCGACGACCAGACCCTGGACCTGTCCGCGCGCGAGGTCAGCCTGCTGGAAATCCTGCTGGCGCGCAGCGGCCGCATGGTCAGCAAGACGCAACTGGTCGACCACCTCTGCGAATGGGGCGAGGAGGTCAGCACCAACGCCATCGAAGTCTATGTGCACCGCCTGCGCAAGAAACTCGAGCCCAGCGGCGTGAAAATCATCACCGTGCGCGGTCTGGGCTATTGCCTCGAGCGGGACCAGGGTGCCTCGTATCTCGCCAGCTGAAACGGCTTCGCGCGAACCGCTGAACGAAGAAGCCCTGGATGCGTTGCGCGGCGGGCCGCGCGGCCCGAGTTTCGCGCCGCCGCAGCGCTCGCTGCTGGGCGAGATCCTCGACTGGATGCTGGCGCCGCTGTTTCTCCTGTGGCCCATGAGCGTGGCCATCACCTACGTGGTGGCGCAGAACATCGCCAACGTGCCGTACGACCGCGCGCTGGCCAACAACCTGAACGTGCTCAGCCACCAGGTGCACGCCGTGGACGGGCGCGCCGCGTTGCGCATGACCGACGCCGCCCGCGACGTGCTGCGCGTGGACGAGACCGAAAGCGTGTTCTGGCTGGCCCTGGGCAGCCGCGGCGAATACCTGGGCGGCGACCGCGCCCTGCCGCTGCCGCCCAACGTCGGCCAGCCCCGGCCGGGCGAGATCCTGTACGCCGACGACACCTTGCGCGGCTTCGGCGTGCGGCTGGCCTACACCTGGATCGACCTCGGCCTGCCCGACACCCAGCCGGCCCTGGTGATGGTGGCCGAAACCGTGGAAAAGCGCGCCCAGCTGGCCAACGACATCATCAAGGGCGTCATCATCCCGCAGTTCGTGGTGCTGCCGATCGCGGTGCTGCTGGTGTGGTTTGGCCTGTCGCGCGGCGTGGCGCCGCTCAACGCGCTGCAGCAGCGCCTGCGCGCGCGCCGCCCCGACGACCTCTCGCCCATCGACGAACAGGCCGCTCCTTCCGAGATCGCGCCGCTGGTCGGCGCCATGAACGACCTGCTCGACCGCCTGTCGGCCAACATCGAAACCCAGCGCCGCTTCGTGGCCGACGCCGCGCACCAGCTCAAGACGCCCCTGGCCGGCCTGCGCACCCAGGCCGAACTGGCGCTGCGCGACGCCAGCCCCGAGGAGATGCAGTCCAGCCTGCGCCAGCTGGTCACCGGGTCCGAACGGGCCACCCGGCTGGTCAACCAGTTGCTGCTGCTGGCGCGGGCCGAGAATCCGGACTCGCCCGGCCAGGCGCTGACCGACCTCAATGCCATTGCCTACGAACAGACGATGCAATGGGTGCCGCAGGCGCTCGCCCTGTCGACCGACCTCGGCTTCGAGGGCGCCGACCATCCGGTCGGCATCAGCGGCAATGCCATTCTGCTGGCCGAGCTGCTGAACAATCTGATCGACAATGCGCTGCGCTATACGCCGCGCGGCGGCCACATCACGGTGCGGGTCAGCGCGCAGGACGGCCACGCGGTCCTCGACGTCGAGGACTCCGGGCCGGGCATCGCCCTGGAAGAGCGCGAGCGGGTCTTCGACCGCTTCTACCGCGTGCTGGGCACCGCGTCCGACGGCAGCGGCCTGGGGCTGGCCATCGTGCGCGAGATCGCCCAGAAACACCAGGCGGAAGTCGTCATCGACGATCACCCCACGCCCTATTCGGACCTGCCCGGCACCCGCATCCAGGTGCGCTTCCCCCTGCCCGGCGCGCTGTAGCCGCCAGCCGGCCCGGCGGTCCGGACCGGCCCGCGCATGGAATTACACATTGTTTCAAATTTAAGATTCAGGTAAGGGTTACGTCAGAACCTCGTCAGCCTGGAGCCCTACCTTGTTCGTAGCTCGATGTCGGCGCGGCCGGCGGAGGGTGCAGAGCACGGTGGCACACCACTGGCCTAATACGAGGAGACAACATGAGCACAGCAACCCTATCGGGCCAAAGCCCGTCGGCGCAACCGCGCCCCATGACCCGCGAGGAGCGGCGCGTGATCTTCGCGTCGTCGCTCGGCACGGTTTTCGAGTGGTACGACTTCTACCTCTACGGTTCGCTCGCGGCCATCATCGCGCAGCACTTCTTCTCCGGCGTCAATCCCACCGCGGCCTTCATCTTCGCGCTGCTGGCCTTCGCGGCGGGCTTCGCGGTGCGTCCGTTCGGCGCCCTGGTGTTCGGCCGCCTGGGCGACCTGGTAGGCCGCAAGTACACCTTCCTGATCACCATCGTCATCATGGGCCTGTCGACCTTCCTGGTCGGCGTGCTGCCCAGCTATGCCAGCATCGGCATCGCCGCGCCCGCCATCCTCATCATCCTGCGCCTGCTGCAAGGCCTGGCACTGGGCGGTGAATACGGCGGCGCCGCCACCTACGTGGCCGAGCACGCCCCGCACGGCCGCCGCGGCTTCTACACCAGCTGGATCCAGACCACCGCGACGCTGGGCCTGTTCCTGTCGCTGCTGGTGATCCTGGGCGTGCGCACCTTCATGGGCGAAGAAGCGTTCAAGGACTGGGGCTGGCGCATTCCGTTCCTGATCTCGGTGGTGCTGCTCGGCATCTCGGTGTGGATCCGCCTGCAGCTCAATGAGTCGCCGACCTTCAAGCGCATGAAGGAAGAAGGCAAGGGTTCGAAGGCTCCCATCGCGGAATCGTTCGGCCAATGGCGCAACCTGAAGGTGGTGATCCTGGCGCTGCTGGGCCTGACCGCCGGCCAGGCCGTGGTCTGGTACACCGGCCAGTTCTACGCGCTCTTCTTCCTGACGCAGTCGCTGAAGATCGATTCCAACACCGCCAACATCATGATCGCGATTGCCCTGCTGGTGGGCACGCCGTTCTTCGTGATATTCGGCGCCCTGTCGGACCGGATCGGCCGCAAGCCCATCATCATGGCGGGCTGCCTGATCGCGGCGCTGACCTACTTCCCCATCTTCAAGGGCCTGACGCACTACGCCAACCCGGCGCTGGAAAAGGCCCAGGCCACCGCGCCGGTCACCGTGATCGCCGACCCCGGCACCTGCTCGTTCCAGTTCAACCCGGTGGGCACGGCCTCGTTCACCAGCTCCTGCGACGTGGTCAAGTCGTTCATGGCGCGCAACTCGGTGAACTACGAGAACCAGGCCGCCGCGGCCGGCTCGGTCGCCAAGGTCATGATAGGCAACGACGAGTTCGCATCGTTCGACGGCAAGGGTCTGGCACCCGCCGAGTTCAAGGCCAAGGCCGCCGAACTGGACAAGGCGCTGACCGCGGCGATCCGCAGCCATGGCTATCCGGCCAAGGCTGATCCGGCCCAGACCAACTACTTCATGGTGGTCGTGCTGCTGACGCTGCTGGTGATCTACGTCACCATGGTGTACGGCCCGATCGCGGCCATGCTGGTGGAGATGTTCCCCACCCGCATCCGCTACACCTCGATGAGCCTGCCCTATCACATCGGCAACGGCTGGTTCGGCGGCTTCCTGCCTCCGGTGGCCTTCGCGGTGGTGGCGGCAACAGGCAACATCTACGACGGCCTGTGGTATCCGATCATCATCGCTGTCATGACCCTGGTCATCGGTACGCTGTTCGTACGCGAAACCAAGGACAACGACATCAACGCCTGACAACCATCCCCCGCCGGGTTGGACCGCTGCGCCAATCCGGCTTTTTCAAGCTCCCATAGGGAGCTTTTTTTTTGCCGCCGGGCCGCCCCAAGGCAAAAAAGCCCCCTCGGGGGGCAGCAAGCCCGCACAGCGGGCGCAGCGTGGGGGTTCTTTTTGCCGCCGGGCCGCCCCAAAGCAAAAAAGCCCCCTCGGGGGGCAGCAAGCCCGCATAGCGGGCGCAGCGTGGGGGTTCTTTTTGCCGCCGGGCCGCCCCAAGGCAAAAAAGCCCCCTCGGGGGGCAGCAAGCCCGCACAGCGGGCGCAGCGTGGGGGTTCTTTTTGCCGCCGGGCCGCCCCAAGGCAAAAAAGCCCCCTCGGGGGGCAGCAAGCCCGCATAGCGGGCGCAGCGTGGGGGCCTTTTTTTGCGCTCTCCGCATCATCGTCCGCAGGTTCCTGTCCCGGCGGGGACAGGAACCTGTGGCCGGCGCAGCATGCGGGGTTGCTGCGATGCCTGCGCTTACGCTCCGGTCCAGGCCGGCGCGCGCTTCTCCATGAAGGCACGCACGCCCTCCTGGAAGTCGGACGACATATAGCAGGCGGACAGGATGTCGTCGTCCGCAATGGCGGCCACGGCCTTGTCGCGCAGGCGCAGCAGCGACGTCCTGGTGGCCCAGAGCGTCAGCGGGGCCAGCGTCATGACCTGGGCGGCGATCTCCTGGGCCCGGCCATGCAGCGCGTCTTCCGGGACGACCTCCCTGATGGCGCCCGCGTGCAGCAAGGCATCGGCCGTAAGCAGGGACGCGGAAAACACCATGTCCCGTACCCGTTGCGCCCCCAGGTTCTCCGCCAGGCGGGCGTAGTTCTTCACGCTCAGGCAGTTGCCCACCGTGCGCGCGATCGGGAAACCGAACTTCAGCGACGGCGTGGCGATACGGATATCGCAGCACAGCGCAAGCAAGGCTCCGCCTCCGACGCATGCGCCCGCCATGGCGGCGATGGTCGGCACTCGCATGCCTTCGATGGCCTCGAGCAAGGCCTCGCTGCCGCGCTCCAGCACAACGAACTCTTCGGCCGTCGTGGCCGTCTGCAGCGCCCCGAAGTCGGCGCCGGCCATGAAAGCCGGCTTGCTGGCAGGAGCGCCGCTGAACACGACCGCCTTGATTTCCGGGCGGTGGGCGACCGACTCGCACAGGGCCAGGATGGCGTGCTCCATCTCGGCCGTCATGGCGTTTCGCGCCGCCGGCCGGTCAAACAATATCCACAGCGCGCCCCCCCTGACCTCGCTGTGAACCATGGACGTATGACTGCTCAAGACTGACTCCTAGGAAGTGGTGACGCTCAGAATCTGGCAATGCTCGACGGGCAGATGCACCTCGACGCGCTGGCCCGGCTCCAGCGTCGAGTACGGGTCGACGTAGGCGCGCACGAGCTGGCCCGTCGCCAGCTCGACCTGGACGTCGCGGTACTCGCCCAGGTACGCGACCCGCGTCACGGTGCCGCCGAGCGTATTGGCGCCGGGCGCGGTGCCCAGCTTGACGGCCGAGGGCCGGATGCACAGGCAGGCCGCGCCGCCGGCGCCGGCCTGGCTGCGATCGTCGCCGCGCAGGACCCTGTCCCCGACCCGCAAGGCCCCTGGTTCGGCAAGCTGGCCGTGCAGCTCGTTGTTGGTGCCGATGAACGAGGCGACAAACGTATTGGCCGGCCGCGAGAACACATTGACCGGGCTGTCGAACTGCTGCACCTGCCCGGACTGCATGACGGCGATCTTGTCGGCGGTGACCAGCGCTTCGCCCTGGTCATGCGTGACATAGACCGTGGTAAGGCCCAGAAGATCATGCACCTGGCGGATCTCGTAGCGCATCTCCTCGCGCAGGTGCGCATCGAGATTGGAGAGGGGTTCGTCCAGCAGGAGGATGTCGGGCTCGACGACCAGCGCCCGCGCCAGCGCAACCCGCTGCTGCTGCCCGCCGGAGAGCTCCGACGGATAGCGTTGCGCGAGCGCCGCGAGGCGCACCGTGTCGAGCGCGCGCCTGACCCGCCGCTCGAGTTCCGCGCGAGCCACCTTGCGCACCTGCAGGCCATACGCGACGTTCTCGAAGACCGTCATGTGCGGCCATACGGCGTAGTTCTGGAACACCAGCGAGATATTGCGCCGCTCGGGCGGCACCGTGACGCCGGCGCCCGAAACCTGGCGATCGCCGATCCATATCTGGCCGTCGGTCGGCTGGTCAAAGCCCGCGAGCATTTGCAGGGTGGTCGACTTGCCGCAGCCCGAGGGGCCGAGCAAGGCCAGCAGCTCGCCTTGAGCCAGTTCCAGATCGATGCCGCGCAGAACCTGATGCGCGCCATAGTGCTTGGTAAGACCTTCGATGCGTATTGCCTTCACGACGTGACTCCGGCGGTAACGGGCGCCGCGCCGCGGCGACGGGCAAGGCCGGTCAGCAGGCGGCCCAGCATGACAATCAGGATGGTGCCCAGCAACAGCACGTTGCTGGTGGCGCAGACGGCTTCGTAGTTGCCGCCGTCCTTGTAGTTGTAGATAAGCGTGGTCATGACGTTGGTCTGCGGGGTGATCAGGAATACCGCCACCGACAGCTCGCGCATCACCGGGATGAACACCAGCATCCACCCCGACACCAGGCCGGGCTTCATGAGCGGCAGCGTGATGCGGCCGAACGTGCCGACCTGCCCCGCGCCCAGGATGCGCGAAGCCCGCTCCAGATCGGGACTGATGGTCTTGATGATGGCGCCGCCGTGCGAATAGGCAATCGGCAGGAACGTCGCCACGAAAGCCAGCACCAGCAACGCGCCCGTTCCATAGAGGCCATAGAACGGCTGGGTGAAGGCCGAGAAGAACCCCACCGACAGCACGATGCCCGGAATGATGATGGGCACGGACGCCGTGGCGCCCAGCGCCCAGGCGCCGCGAAACAGCTTGCGCTCGACCATGTAGGCCACCACCACGCCCAGCAGCAGGCAGACCGTCGCCGCCACGGTGGCATAAAGCAGGGAATTGACGATGGCCGACTGGGTCTGCGGATTGTCCAGCACCGCCCACCGATACCAGTGCAGCGTCAGGTTGTCCCACGAGGGTCCCTGGCCCCAGGCCTTGCTGAGCGACACCAGCGTCAGCGACGCATACGGCAGGAACACAGTCACCGCGGGCACCAGCAACGCGCCCAGCAGGGCCGGCCAGCGCCAGCGGCCCAGGCCGACCAGCCGCGATCCGCGCGCCTTGCCGCCTATCATGACGTACTGCCGGCGGCCGAGAATGCGCCGACGCACGAAGAACAGGCCACCGGTCATCAGGAGCAACGGCATGCAGTAGGCCGCGGCCAGGTTGAGCTCCGGCGGGAACATCTGGTAGAACTCGGCCAGCTTGGTCGTGACCACCGGGACGCGCGCCGGCGTCAACAGGAACGCGGGAACGCCAAAGAGCGTCATGCCCTGGATAAAGGACAGGATGAAACCGGCCACGATGGCAGGCATGACCAACGGCAGGGTGACGCTGCGCATGGTCCGCAGGATGCCCCCGCCCAGCATGGCCGAGGCGTCCTCCAGCTCCACGGCCATCTCGTCGAGCGCGGTGGCGACGATGGTGAATGTGAACGGCACCGTATAGACGGCGCACACGAAGACCGCCCCCCACATCGAGTAGATATTCAAGGGGGAGTCCCCGCCCAGCCACTGCCTCAGCCAGACGTTGAGCCAACCCGAGTTGGGCGCCGCCAACAGTATCCACCCCAGCGCGCCGATGAAGGACGGCGTGATGAACGCCGCCAGCACCAGCACGCGGACCAGGCCGCGCCCGGGCATATCCGTGCGCGACACCAGCCACGCCATGGGCACGCCCAGCGCCGTGGCGATCACCGCCGTGCTGCCGGCCAGCACCAGCGAATTGAGCATGGGCTCGATCAGGTTGGGCGTGGTGAATATGCGCAGGTAGTTCACCAGCGACCATTGCCCGGTCAGGTCATCGCGCCAGCTGTTGAGCGCGATGATGCCCACCGGCTGCAGGACCAGCAGCGCCAGCGCCGCCGCCACCAGCACGGTGACGGCGATGGCTGGCAGCGCATGACGCCCGGCACGCGGCTCCCGCGCTACGGCGGGTTTTTCGGTCATTGCGACAGACATGGATTCCCCTGTTTCTTCCCCTGCGCGCTCAACCGACCGTCGAGCGCCACAAGGCAATCGTGTCATTGATCTGCTTGGTCAGATCCTCGGTCGGATTGCGGAACCACTTCAAGGACTCCAGGCTGCGGCCTTCGGCCCAGGGCACGTCCGTGCGCAACGTGGGCCAGTAGTTGCGCGCCAGGATCTGCGACACCTCGGTCGAATACAGGAAATCCGTGAACAGCTTGGCTGCGTTGGGGTGCGGCGCCTTGGCGGGGATGGCGGTCAGTCCGAGGTTGAGAATGGCGTCGTCGGTGGGCACCTTGACGTCCACCGGCTGTCCGGCCGCCTTCTGCGTCAGCGAATAGCTGAACGGCGCGGCGGCGCCCACCACGCGCTCGCCCGCCAGGATATCGGTAACGGTGTCGACGTTGGATTGGCCGACTTTCGGCTTCTGGGCGGCGAATCTCTTGAAGAAATCGTCGCCATACTTCAGGCGCATGGCCAGCGCCCAATGCGCCACGTCGCCCGAAGACGCCGGGCTCCCGACCGTGATCTTGCCGGCCCAGGCGGGATCCAGCAGCGCCTGCCAGCTTTCGGGCGGATTGGGCACCTTCTGCGATTGGAAGTTGATCGACGTGATGCTGATCGCGCCGACATGGAAGGTGTTGTCTGGATCCAGGCCGCGAAAGGCCTCGGGCAAATGCTCGGCTCCCGTCGGCCGGTACGCCATCAAGGCATTGATCTTCTTCAGCTCGGTGTAGTGCAGCAGATTAGTGGTGCCGAGCGAATCGCAATTGGCGGCATTGTTCTGCAGCTCCAGGCGCAACCGGGTATAGACGGTTTGCGAACCCTGGCGCAGCAGGTTGACCTGGATGCCCGGGTACTTCTTGATGAAGGCGTCGCGAATGTCCTCGATGGACTTCTGCTCATAGGAACCCCAGTACAGGTTGAGGGCCCCTTCCTTGCGCGCCGCCTCGTAGAGCGGATTGTCCTGCGCGCGCACCGGCAGGAAGACGCCGCCTGCCAACGCGGCCGAGGCGGACACACCCAGGCGCAACATGTCCCGGCGAGAGTACTGATTCATGATGGTTCCCCTTTTCCTATGCGATGTGATGTGGCGCTCAGTAGTCGCCCGTGGTTGCCCCGCCGTCGACGACGAGGGTCTGTCCGGTCATATAGCTCGCGTCGTCAGAAGCGAGAAAGGCAATGACAGCGGCGATTTCTTCAGGCTGCGCCGTGCGCTTGAGCGGCATCCTGGCCAGCCAGCCTGCACGAACCTGGTCGGGGACATCCGCCAGGATCGAGGTTTCGACGATACCGGGCGCCACGGCATTGACCAGGATGCCGCGCTTGGCCCCTTCCAGCGCCGCGGTGCGCGTCAGCCCCACGATGCCGGCCTTGGCGGCGGAATAATTGGCCTGGCCATAGGCGCCGAAAATCGCGGTGGAGGCCACATTGATGATGCGCCCCCAGCCGCGCTCGCCGATCCACGCGAAGGCGCTCTGGCACCCCAGCCAGGTCCCCCGCAGGTTCACGTCGATGACCGCGCTCCATTCGGCGTCCGACATCTTGGCCAGCGAACGGTCGCGCACGATGCCGGCCACATTGACCACAATGTCCACCTGCCAGCCCTGCGCGTCCACCGCCCGCTTGGCGGCCGCCCAGCTCTGGCGGTCCGCGACGTCCAGGAAGACGCCGAACGCTTGCCCGCCCAGCGCCGCCGCCGCGGCAAGCACGCGCTCCTCGCCGATGTCGCCCACCACGATGCGCGCGCCTTCGGCCTGCAAGCGCCGGCACACCGCCAGGCCGATGCCGCCCGCGCCGCCCGTAACCAGCGCCACTCGTCCCTGCAATCGATCGTTCTTCATTCATGCTTCTCCACTGCGCATCGCCACCGCGAATACGTCTTCGCCATCCTGCACGGTCACACCGTCCTGATTGCGCAGTTGCATCGACACCTTGACCACGCCGAAAGGCTTGGACCGGCTGGGCCGCAGCTCCAGCACCTCGGCCTCGTACCGTACCGAATCGCCGGCCAGGATGGGCGCGACGAAACGGCGCCGGGTTTCCAGGAAGGCCACGATGTCCCAATCGTCGATGCCCGAGCGCAGGCCGGTGCTGACGGCGTGCCCCAGCATTCCATGCGCGATGCGCTGGCCGTAGCCGTTTTCGCGCGCCGCCACCTCATCCATGTGCAGCGGATTGAAATCGCCGGTCAGGCCGGCAAACGTGACGATATGGCTTTCGGTGATGGTGATGCGCGACGAGGTATGGCGCTCGCCGAGCTGTATCCGCTCGAATTCGACAGGCATTCAGGACTCCACGGGAACAAATACGGGCAGGGTCAGCGTATCGCCGACCTTCTCGAAGGCCACGCGCATCGGCATGTCGATCTGCAGCGGCCGTTCGCTCGGGCAGCGGGTCAGCATCAAGGGCCCCTCCTCCAGCGCGACCAGCACGCAGGTGTAGGGCGCCTTCTGGACGCCGCCCTTGTGAATGACGGTGTAGGAGAACAAGCGCGCGCGCCCGCTGGCCTGCACCCACCGCGGCACCGCGCCGGGATCGGCCAGCGAATGGCCGCGCGGATACCACTGATAGCGGCCCGTAGTCGGACATTGCTGCACCAGCAGGCGCTGTTCGTGGGCAGCCTCCCAGAAAGGCTGGCTGCAGAGGTCCTGCACGGGGGGCATCGTTACATCGAACATGGCGTCCTCACACGGTAAGAATGGCGGTGGCCGCGGCGCAGAAAGTGCCGCCCAGGCCGTGGACCAGCGCCCGCCCGGCATCGGGCACCTGGACGCCCGGCCCCTGGCCGCGCAACTGGCGCGCGCCCTCGATCAGGGCGAAAATGCCGCGCTTTCCGGGATGGTTGGAAGACAGGCCGCCGCCGTCCGTATTGCAGGGCAGCGCGCCGCCCAGCATCAGTTGCCCGTCGGCGGCGAAAGCGCCGCTTTCGCCGCGTGCGCAGAACCCCAGGTCCTCCAGCGCCAGCAACGGCGTAATGGTGAAAGCGTCGTAGAGCTGCGCCACATCGATGTCGGCCGGAGACAGGCCCGCCATTGCGAAGGCCCGGGGTCCCGACAGCGTCGCCGGTGTCGAGAGGTCCGGCGCAATCTGCGAGAGCTGCGTGCGCGCCGTCGCCGCGCCGAAGCCGGACAGCAGCACCGGCTTCTGGCGCAAGTCCCGCGCGCGCTCGGCGCTGGTCATCACGACGGCGCCGCCGCCGTCGGTCACGACGCAGCAATCCAGCTTGTGCAACGGCGAGGCGATCATGGGCGAGGCCAGTACGTCGTCCACCGTGATCGGCGTGCGCAGCTTGGCTTGCGGGTTGGCGGCCGCATGGGCCCGGAACGTCACCGCCACGCTGGCCAGTTGCTCTGCCGTCGTGCCGTATCGCGCCATGTGGCGCTGCGCATACAGGCCGTAGGCCGAGATCAGGGTCGGGCCGTAGGGCAGCTCGTACTGCCCCGGGCCGGCCGGGAAGACAAAGGGATCGAAGGACGGCGTGCTCAGCGGCCACCAGCGCGGCGTGGCCGCGTAGCTGATCACGACCACCTCGGCCAGGCCGGCGGCGATGGCCGCGGCGGCGTGGCCCGCATGCACGATGTACGAGCAGCCCCCCACGTCGGTGCTGTCGAACCAGGTCGGACGCAGGCCGGCGTATTCGGCGAACTCCGTGACGCTGTTGACCCCGCCCCCCTCGGCCCAGTCACCGGCCGCCACGCACAGGCCGTCCACGTCCGCCAGGCCCAGGCCGGCGTCGGCCAGCGCACCCAGCACACACTCCATCTGGATCTGGTACGGATGCACCTCGGGCGCATGGCGGCGCGGCGATTCGCACAGGCCTACGATGGCCGCACGATTGGAAATGCTCATGACTTCCCCTTGTTCTGACCGGGCGCGGCACGGCCGCGCTGATGGGGCAGAGAATGTCCGAATCGCCCCGGGGCAACAAGCAGTTTGCGAGACGCCGATCGGCAGCTTTTACGCACCTATTGCCCCGCTAGCGCCCAGACTCGGGATTACACCTATTGCGGCAATTCCCCCAAAAATGGCGCTATACCTGGTTTTCAAGGCAACATTCAATCATCGTGATCTATCGCCGCCTTCCCCCCTTGATTGCCGTTCGTGCATTTGATGCGTTCAGTCGCAGCGGCAGCATCCGCGCCGCGGCCGACCTGCTGGCGATTTCCCATACCGTGGTATCACGCCATATCCAGAACCTGGAAGATGCCGTCGGCACGCGATTGGTGAAAAAGGATGGCCGTGGCCTGGCCCTCACGCGCGAAGGCCAGCGCTTCGCCGCCAAGACGCGGCGGGCGCTGGACCTCATCGCGGACGCCTGCGGCGAACTCGTCCATGGCCGAGGCGACGCCATCCATGTCTGCTGCATGGCCGGCCTCGCCTCTCGCCGGCTGTTGATGCGCCTGCCCGAACTGGAAAGCCGGCTCGATGGCAAAGAGCTGATCCTCCAACCCACCACCGCCCGGCCCGACTTCAACAAGGATGAGGCGGATGCCGAAATCATCTACCTGACCCAACCGTTCATCGGCGACGGCCTGCGCGCGGAGATGTTCTCGCGCCCGCGCATCCTGGCCGTGTGCAGCCCGGCATTCCGGGAACGCTTTCCGGACGTCAGCGAACCCGAACACCTGGTTCACCTGCCGTTGCTGCACGAGCAGTCCACGGACCAGTGGGAGCAATGGCTGGGTTCCGTGGGCGTGGCGCAACTGCCCATCCTGCGCGGCCCGCGCCTGTGGCACGGGCACTTGACGATGGAGGCCGCGCAGCTGGGCCAGGGCATCGCGCTGGTCAGCGAGCTGCTGGCCAACGACCGGATCGCGCGCGGCGATCTCGTGGAAGTGCTGCCCAACATCTCCGTGCAGATGGGCGGCTACTACTTCGTCGCTCCGGAGCACAAATGGAACGACCCGGCCATCGCGACCGTCCGCCAGTGGCTGACCGAGGCCCTCTCCTAGGCCCGCGCCGGGCCCGATCGCACAAGCCGTGCATCAAATGCACTGATACGCGACAAACTAAGCGATTGTGCTGGAACGCGGCAGGCTGCAACATCGTTGCATCTCAGCCCTCACCGCGCCCTGGCGCCCATCTCCCCATGCTTGCACAATCTGCACCGGCCAAGCCTCTTGCTGGCCTGAAAGTCCTCGACATCACCCATATGCTCGCCGGCCCCTACTGCACGTGGCTGCTGGGGCTGCTCGGCGCCGACGTCATCAAGGTCGAGCGCCCTGGCGAAGGGGACTTCGCCCGCGCCATCGCCCCCTTTCACGCTGGCGAGAGCCTGTATTTCATGAGCGTCAATCGCAACAAGCGCAGCATCACGGTCAACCTGAAGACCGAGGAAGGCAAGCAGATCCTGCGCGACCTGATCGCGCACAGCGATATCCTGGTCGAGAACAACCGGGCGGGCGTCATGGACCGGCTGGGCCTGGGGTATGACGACGCCAAGGCACTGAACCCGGGACTGGTCTACGCCTCGATCTCGGGCTATGGCCAGACCGGCCCTTATCGCCACAAGCCCGCCTTCGACGTGATCGCCCAGGCCATCTCCGGCATGATGAGCATCACTGGACAGGAAGGCGGCCCGCCGGCGCGCGTGGGCGTCTCGATCGGCGACATCGCCTCCGGCCTGTTCGCCGCGGTTGCGATCCTGGCGGCGATCCAGGGCCGACACGGCAGCGGCGAAGGCGCCTTCGTCGACGTCTCGATGATGGATTGCCAGATGGCGCTGATGGAAAACGCGATTTCGCGCTACCTGAACGTGGGCGACGTCCCGGAGCGCCTGGGCAGCCGGCACCCCCTGATTGCCCCATTCCAGTCATTCGAGACCAAGGATTTCCCGATCGCGGTATGCGTCGATACCGAGCCGCAATGGCAGCGCTTCTGTGCGGCGCTGGGCCTGGAGCCACTGCTGCATGACCCGCGCTTCCAGGACGGCCCGATGCGCGCGCTCAACCACAGCCAGCTCGAACCGCTGCTCAATGCCGTGTTCGCCAACGGCCGCCGCGACGATTTCATCGCGCGCCTGGAGGCGGCCGACGTGCCATGCAGCCCGATCAACAGCATTCCCGACGTGACCCGGGACCCGCAGGTGGAGCACCGCCGGATCCTGGTCGACAACGAAGGCGTCAAGTATGTGGGCGCGCCCTTTCACTACAACCGCGCGCCGCTAAGCGGCGAAACCAGCCCGCCCGCCCTGGGCGCCGACAGCGTCGCGATTCTGCGTGAACTGGGCCGCGACGAAGCGCAGATCGCCGACCTGCAGCGCGCCGGCGTGCTGTAGTCCGGCCCGCGCCCAGCGATGCGTGGCAGGCCTGGACACCCGCCAGCCACGAAACATCGCCGGACGCAGCCCGATTCAGGACGCTGTCAGACCTCCAGGATTAGACTGGCCGCTCAGATCACGGTCTTGCGTCAATCCATGGACAAACGATCCCCTGTCCGAGGATTGCAGGGCCAGTACTCTGACACCAATGCCGTGTTCCCCGCGAGCCTTATTGACGCGGCATTGCGTGCCCCGTACGGGCCCGACACGATGTGTCGGGCCTTTTTTTGCCTTGGGCCGGACCGGCCGGCGAAAGCCCCCCCTGGGGGCCGCCACAAGCCCCGGCGAGACCCCGGCCTTGCGGCGCCGCCTCAGCGGCGCATGCCCACGCCGATGATGAGCACGCCGACCACGATCGCGGCGATCCCGGCCCAGCTCGGTATGGCGACATCTTTCTCCGTCTGCGCGGTGGCCTTGACCGAGCCGACCTGCAACACGGTCTCCTCCGACGTGTACGAGAACCCCTTGTAGACCAGGGCGGCGGCGCCCAGCACGATCAGAACGGCGCCCACGATGGTGGCTGGCTTCATCTTCTCTCCCCTTGCGGCAAATGGTGGATGCGCCGGACGATACCCGAACGCCTGCTCACTGTCCGTGACAGAAGGTGTCGTGTCAATGCCCGCGACGACGCGGGTGCATGAGTGGGCCCCGGTCGTATAGAATCAACCCTTTTGCCCGACGCCATGTGGTTCAAGAATCTCAAGATTTACCGGCTTTCCGCGCCCTGGGCCTTGAACGGCGACCAGCTGGAAGAATGCCTTGCCCGCTTTGCCTATCAGGGCGGCAACAACCTCGAAATGCAGAGCCTGGGGTGGATATCCCCGCGCGATAACGGCCTGCTCGCGCACACGCTCAACGGCCAGATACTGCTGACGCTGCGCGCCGAGAAGAAGCTGCTGCCGACCACGGTCGTCAACCAGGTCGCCAAGGCCCGCGCGCAGGAAATCGAAGAGCAGCAAGGCTACAAGCCTGGCCGCAAGCAGATGAAGGAAATCAAGGAGCGCGTCACCGACGAGCTGCTGCCCAAGGCCTTCAGCATCTACCGCGACACCCGCGTCTGGATCGATACCGTCAACCACTGGCTGGTGATCGATGCCGCCGCCTCCGCGAAGGCCGACGAGGTCATCGGCCTGCTGGTCAAGACGATCGACCCGCTGCCGCTGGAAAACCTCTACGTCGAACAGTCTCCCGCCGCGGCGATGACGGGGTGGCTGGCGGCCGACGAAGCGCCCACCAACTTCTCGATCGACCAGGACACGGAACTGCGCGCCTCCGGCGAAAGCCGCGCCGCGATCCGCTACGTCAAGCACTCGATCGACGTCGACGATGTGCGGCGCCATATCCAGTCCGGCAAGCAATGCACGCGCCTGGCCATGACCTGGGCCGATCGGGTGTCGTTCGTGCTGACCGAATCGCTGGACGTCAAGCGCGTCGCGCCGCTGGACGTGCTCAAGGAGAACCCGGACGCGGCCACCCAGAACGACGACGAGAAGTTCGATTCGGACATGACGCTCATGACCGGCGAAGTGGCCAAGCTGCTGGCCGAACTGGTCGACTCGCTGGGCGGGGAAAAGCGCGTCTGACGCGGAAATGCGTGGCGCCGACGCGCCACGCGGCACGGCCTAGTCCAGGCCGTGGAATACCGAGTCGTCGGGGCCGATGTGCGACGGATGCTGCCACGTCACGTCGCGCATCGAATGCTGCACCAGCCCTTCCACGCCCAGCAGCACCGCGAAGATCGCCATCCGGATCGGGATGCCGTTGTCGGTCTGGCGGAAGATCGCCAGGCGCGGGTCATGGTTCAGATCGGTGCTCAGGTCGTTGGACCCCGGCCGGCTGTCGCGCGGCAAGGGGTGCATGACGATGGTGTCCGGGCCGCAGCAGGCGTCGATGATGGCGCGGTTGACCTGGAAATCCGCCGTGTAGCCTTCGCCCGCCTCTTCGTTGGCGAAACGCTCTTTCTGCACACGCGTGGCGTAAATGACGTCCGCGCCCGCCAGGCCCTCGGCCAGCGTGCTTTTCTGCTCGATCACATTGCCGTTGCGGCTGGCCTGCTCGACGATGTAGTCGGGCATCTCCAGCCCCTGCGGCGAGATCAGCGTGAACTTCACGCCCTTGTACAACGCCAGCAGCTTGATCAGCGAGTGCACCGTGCGGCCGTACTTCAGGTCGCCGACCATGGCGATGCGCGCGCCGTCGAGCAGCTTGCCCAGGCGCGAGAACTCGGTAAGGATGGTGTACAGATCCAGCAGGGCCTGGCTGGGATGCTCGCCCGGGCCGTCGCCGCCATTGACCACCGGGATATTGGTCGCCTGGGCGAACTCCGCCACCGACCCCTGCTCGGGATGGCGGATGACCATGGCGTCCACGTAGCCGCTCATCACGCGGCTCGTATCGTAGATGGACTCGCCCTTGGCCATGGACGAGAACGTGAAGCCCGTGGTGTCGCAGACCGAGCCGCCCAGGCGGCAGAACGCCGCGCCGAAGCTGACGCGAGTCCGCGTGCTGGCCTCGAAGAACAGGTTGCCCAGCACCGCGCCTTCCAGCACCCGCGACACCTTCTGGCGGCGCGCAATGGGTTGCATCATGTCCGCCACGCGGAACAGGTCTTCCACCGATTCGCGGGTGAACTGGTCGACCGACAGCAGCTGATGACGCCCTTCGACGGCAATGCGGTCGCGCAAGGGGCCCACCTGACCGCTCTGCGTATATTTCTCCAGCAAGTCGCGGTTCTGCACGATTTCGCTGACAAAGCGCTCCACCACTTCGGGCATCGCGCGAAATTCCTGCGACCCTTCGGGCAGCAGCCACGTATCCAGCGCGCGGCGTTTGACGCCGATGCGGCCGGCGAACACGTCGCGCGTCAGGTTGAGGCGACGCATCGCGTCGCGCAGAAAGGCTTGTTGGGAAATGGACATGGGCGGCCCCAGGAAGGAATACAAATATACGCAATGCGCATATTATTCGACCAAAAAACCGACGTCCATGATTTTTTGCGTATATAACCGGCACTGTGGCGCGGGTCAGACGCGGGTTGCGTATACCGTGGGCAGCTGGTCGTAGTCGGTATCGGCCGGGGCGACCGCCAGCCAGCAGCCCGCGCCAAAGGCCGCGACGCTGGCGAGATACAGGGCAATCGCCAGCACCACGGCGGGGAGATGGCCGCGACCGCGCACGCCGGCGGCCTGGCGGCGCCGCAGATAGCGGGCGGCCGTGCCGAACAACATCGCGGCCATCGCGGCGGCCAGCCCTGCCAGAAACAGGGCCAGAGGCGCCTGCAAGGCGGGCGGCGCCACCTCGCCGCCGACGATGCCCAGAGAAAACGCGACCAGCATCAACGCCGCCAGGCCGTTCAGGCCGGCCAGCAGACGCAAGGGGCCGGCGAGCAAGCCCTGCCCGCTGTCGCCCGTACGCTCGTCCGCGCCGTGCTCCATCTCAGCCGACGTCCTGTCTGCACACCGGCGTGGCCGACTGGATCGAGGCCTTGGCCGCGGCAATCTCCGCCGCATCCCACTTGCCGTCGCCCAGCACCCTGACCGTCACCCGGGCCGTCGATGGCGTCTCGGTCTGCGACTGGATGATTTCGAGGATCTTGGTGGGCTCTTCCCGCTTGAACACATGCACCTCGTTGGGCGCGCCACGGTCGCCCAGGCGCCGCGACGACTGGTACACCACGCCGTACGGATGCGGTCGCTGCTCGTGGCAGACGCGCACGTATTCGCCGGCGCGGCGATACGCCGCCTGGAAATCGGCCGTGACGATGAAACTTTCGGACAGTCCGGGCGTATCGCCCGACAGCAGGCCCTGGCTGGCGCACCCGCTCAACACACCGGCGGCCAGCAGCGCTCCGATCAACCCTACCCTGCGCATATCGACTCCTGCTCCAAGTAATGCAACGGACGGATTATGCATCAACGCGCCCAATGAAAAAGCCGCCTTGGCGCCCTATCGCGGCAGGCGGCTGCGCATGGCGCGGCTAGCTACGCCGCCTTGCGCTACTTCTGGGCCGCACCCTGGATTTTTTCGCCACCTCGCTCGATATCCTTGCCCGCGCCGGCAACCGTATTGCAACCCGCGGACAGCGCGGCCATGGCAAGCAGCACAACAATGAGAGCTTTGTTCTTCATGACATCTCCTGGACTGGGAAGCGTCGACCGAGCGACGGGAAAGCCGGCGGGTCCGAGCCGGACCGGCTCAGGATAACGCAGCGGCGTGCTTTCTGCAGCAAGCACTCGCAATCAGTTGCATGCGCGCGCCATCCTGTGACGCATGGCACAGGCAATCCACCTACAATGCTGCGCCATGAAATATGCTGTTGTATTGGCTGCGCTGCTCAGCCTGCCGCTGGCCGCCCAGGCCGAGCTGGTCACCCGTCCGAACGCCGTCGGACACCGCGACTTCCGGCACGCCAAGAAAGTGCTGCCACGCGTCTACCAGAACCTGGAGCGCGACTTCTATTGCGGCTGCCCGTACCAGGGCAAGCGCATCGACCTGCAAGCCTGTGGCTACGCGCCGCGCAAGCAGCTCCGGCGTGCGCAGCAACTGGAATGGGAGCATGTGGTGCCGGCCTGGACGCTGGGCCACCAGCGCCAGTGCTGGCAACAGCGCGTCAACGGCAAGCCGGGCGGACGCAAGCATTGCGGCCGGACCGACCCCGTGTTCGCGCGCGCCGAAGGCGACCTGGTGAACCTGGTACCGTCGGTCGGCGAGGTCAACGGCGATCGGCAGAACTTCCGCTACGCCGTCTGGGCCGACCGGCCCGCCCCCATGTATGGCCAATGCGAAACCATCGTGGACTTCAAGACCCGCCGCATTCAGCCGCGCAAATACGTGCGCGGCCGGATCGCGCGCATCCAGTTCTACATGGCCGAGCGCTACCAGCTGAAGCTGTCGCGCGAGGACAGGCGCGTGCTGTGCGTCTGGGCGCGCGCCTATCCGGTGGACGACTGGGAGCGCGCGCGCGACCAGCGCATCCGGACGCTGCAGGGCAGCGGCAATCACTACGTGACCGATCCCGCCGCGATCCGGCGCCAGTGCGGCTGAGCACGCCGGCGGGCGCCGCCCGCGCGCCCTGCTCAGCCCCTTTCTTGAGCACCTTGCGCAAGCCCTTGTTTTGACGCGGGATTAGGCAGATGTGCGCACCCTATCCCAAGGGTTGTCCACATCGGCTGTGGGTAACCGCGCTCAGGCGGACAGCGCCGCCGCCAACGGGCCGGCCCAGGGCTGGGCGTCCAGGCGCAGCCTGACCTCCTGGAAATCGCCTTCGCTCGCGGCCAGCAGGCCTTCGTCCAGCGCCTGCCCGAAAGCGCGCCGGCACAACGTTTCCATGTCGTCGGGCATGGACTGGAATACGCCGTCGGGAATGCGCAACCGCAGGCGCGCATCGGCCTGGCTGCCGGCGCGGCCGATATGGACGTGGGCGGGATAGCCGTGCGGGCACCAGACGCCGACGTGATACGTGCCGGCGGCGCCGGCATCGGCCAGATAACCGGGATGATCGTACTTGGCAGTTCCCATGTCCCCCTCCTTGGATGCGACAAGGTCGCTCGGGTGGCCCATGGTAGCGCATGACCGGGGCTGGACAGAAGCCCTTGCGGCGGCAAGCGCGCAAAGGCGCTTGCGCAAGCAAAAAAGGCCTGGCGATGTGTCGCCAAGCCTTTTGATCTGGTTGCGGGGGCAGGATTTGAACCTACGACCTTCGGGTTATGAGCCCGACGAGCTGCCAGACTGCTCCACCCCGCGTCTGATGAACGTAATCATAACCCATTTTGAAAATCCTTGCAGCGCGGCGGCGGGTATCGCGCGCCACCGCGGCGCGGGCTCCATCCACACGACCAGCGCGGCGCCATGCGCGCGCACCGTCACCGCGCCGCCGAACTCCACGCGATGCGCCTGCCCCGCCGCCAGCGGAACGTCGACCGGTACGCCCGCGCCGTCCTGGCCGGCGCAATGCTCCACCACCCGCACCTGCCCTTCCAGGCAGATCAATTGGGCGCCGCCTCGCGCATGACGGCTCAGCGCCGAGCCGGCGGCCAGCTGCAGGCGCTCGGCGCGGCCGGCAGGCCCCGGGGAACACGACAAACGATCCATGACAGCCTCATCCGGCATCGGTAAACAGGTCTTCAGGCTACCGGCCCGCGCCATGCCGCAACAGGCACAGCAGCAGGCTGTCTGTATCGATACAGATCGGGGAATCGAACTCTGTTATGGTTGTTTTTCACTGCAACTGTGTCTGTTGCGGCCAGCCCTGCCGATGCACCATCGCGCCATGAACACGCAGCCGCTGTACCTGCGCCTCGCAGACCACTATCGCCGCGCCATCCAGACGGGCGTACTGGCGCCGGCGCAACGCATGCCTTCGGTGCGCAATCTGGTGCGCGCCCATCACGTCAGCCTGTCGACTGCCCTGCAGGCGTGCCGCCAGCTCGAGGACGACGGCCTGATCGAGGCCCGCCCGCGCTCGGGCTATTTTGTCCTGCGCCCGCGGCGCCCGGCCCTGGCGCCGGTGCCCGAACCCGATATCAAGGGTGCGCTCGATCCCGCGCAATACGTCGGCATCCACGACCGGGTTTCGGATTTCATTGCCTCGTGCCAGCAGCATCCGCTGAGCGCCGACTTCGCGCTGGCCGCCGCCCCGCCGCAGGCCTATCCGACGCGGGCGCTGCAACTGGCTCTCACGCGCGCGGCGCGGCACGCGCCGGAACTGCTGACCGCGCCGGTGCCGCCGCACGGCCATCCCGAGTTCCGCGCCGTGCTGGCGCGCCGTGCGATGGAATGCGGCATCAGCGCGACGCCGGACGAGGTACTGGTCACGCACGGCTGCATCGAAGCCCTCAACCTGGCCCTGCGCGCGGTGGCCCGGCCGGGCGATACGATCGCGGTCGAGTCGCCGACCTACTTCGGCCTGCTGCAAATCCTCGAAAGCCTGGGCCTGCGCGCCCTGGAAATACCCACCAGCCCGCAGCGCGGCATTTCGATCGAAGCGCTGGAACTGGCCTTGCAGACGCATGCAAACGTGCGCGCCGTCGTCGTCGTGCCCAACTTCCAGAACCCGCTGAGTTGCGTCATGGACGACGCCGACAAGGCCCGGCTGGTAAAGCTGTGCGAACGCACCGGGCTCGCCCTGATCGAGGACGACACCTATGGCGCGCTGGGCGACCACGGCACGCCGCTGGCACTCAAGTCATGGGACGACAGCGGCAACGTGATCTATTGCGCGTCGCTGCACAAGACGCTGGCTCCCGGCATGCGGCTGGGGTGGATGCTGGGCGGGCGCTGGAGCCGGCGCGTCGGCATGCTGAAGTTCGCGCAAAGCCGCCCCAACCCGCCACTGCCCCAGGCCGCGGCCGCCGACTACATGGGCACCAAGGCCTATGACCGCCACCTGGCGCGCCTGCGCCAGACGCTGCGCGAGCAGCGCGAAGCGATGGCGGCGGCCGTCGCGCGCCACTTCCCGGACGGCACGCGGCTGAGCGTGCCCACGGGCGGGATGCTGCTGTGGGTGGAACTGCCCGCGGGGGTGCCCGCCATGCGCGTGTTCGAACAGGCGCTGCGGGCCGGCATCCGCATCACGCCGGGCCCGATGTTCTCGAACTCGAACCGCTACGACCATTTCCTGCGGATCAGTTGCGGCGTCCCCTATACCGCCGACATTGCCGCAGCCATGAAGCGCCTGGCGGATATCGTCGCGGCCTCCCGGTAGCGCGCTGCCCGCTCCCGAATTGCCCGTCCCGGACAAGTCATTGTTCTGGCGAGGAATTTTCGATCTGCGCGCAGGCTATCCCAAGGCTTGTCCACAGAAGATGTGGGCAACTTGCTACTTGAGCGCGGCAACCACGGTGTCGCGCACGCTCTCGAAGCCGGCCACGTATTGCGGGTTCTCCGAACGCGCCAGCAGGTTGGCGTAGCTTTGCTCGAGCTGCGCCTCGATCGCTTCGCGCAATCCGGGCGACCCCTTGACCAGATGCAACACCGACGCCAGCGTCGAGTGGAGCGCGTCAATACGCCCGCCTTGGTGGGACACCGTATGCACAATCACCGCAATCTGTTCTTGAATATCCATATTGCCCTCTATGTCGCAGAATTTTCTGGGCCGCATGCTAGCACGCAGCCCATTACCGCTATGCAGGCCGCGATGACGGCGCTAGCATGAATCGACGGCTGGGCAAGCCGGCCCGGCCAGGCGGAAGCGGAGGCCAACCATGAAGACGATACGCAACTATGTGCCGCCCAGTCCGGCCGCGCTGCGTCGGCTGCAGGAATCCCTGCACTACAGTACCGCACAGATGAACCAACTGGCAGGCCTCGATGACCAGGCTCCCTGGCCGCGCTATGTGGACGGGGCCGAACCGCATGCGCTGGGCCGCCAGCGCCTGCTTTACATGGCGGCCCAGCTGGCCTTGCCGCAAGCCCAATGGCGGCTCGTCCTGGAACGCATGCGCAGCATCGGCGCGCGGTTCGACTACGACGACGGCGAACCATTGCCCGCAGCCGGCGCGGCAACGCCGGAGCCGGTGACCGAGGTCAAGTTCGGCATCACCCTGAGCAGCCTGTCCGGCGCTTTTCACGAGATGGAGCAATTGCGCGAGTTCGCCCACTTCGCGCATGAGGCCGGCGTCGATACCCTGGTGGCCCGCGCCTGGTTCGGGCGCGACGACGACATATGCCGCTTCGAACCGCGACACCCCGCGTCCGTCATGGACGGCCAGCAGGACCGTCTTTTCGAGGCTGCCGCGCGGGCGATCGGCCACTTCGAATTCGGCGGCAGGATCTACCAGGGCGGGCTGCCCACCGAGCCCGATTGAGGCGCCGCGGTTGACGCCGCCGCCGGCCGCCCTGTACCGTGCGCCAGACCGCAACCGCCCGCCGCCCACCATGGATCCCAGACTCGACGCCATCGACCGGCAATTGCTCAGCCTGCTGCAGGCCAATGCGCGCGAACCCGCCGCCATCCTGGCGCGCAAGCTGAATCTCGCACGCAGCACTGTCGTCGCGCGCATTGCGCGGCTGGAGCGCGACGGCGTGGTCGCCGGATACGGGGTACGGCTCGGGCAACGGCTGGAGGAAGCCGCGGTGCGCGCCTACTGCTTTCTCAGCGTGCTGCCGAAAACGCCGGCGGCCGTCATGCGCGAACTGGCCAGGATCCCCGAAGTCGAAGAGATTTCCTCGGTCAGCGGCGCATTCGACTACCTGGTTTTCCTGCGCTGCGAAACCCATGAGCAGCTCGACGACCTGCTCGATCACATCGGCCTGATCGACGGCGTGAAACAGACACAGACATCCATCGTGCTCAGCCGCAAGCTGGACCGTCGCAGCGCCATCGCGCCGGGCTGACGCGACAAGGCTACACTGTTGGGCACCGCCACCAACCCCTGATTCCGGCCCGTCTGGATGCACCTATGCCGCTACGCCTGCTCGTCCCCACGCTTGTCCTGTTTCTGGCCGCCTGCTCCAGCATGAGCGAGGTCACGCCCGTCGGCAAGAATCAGTACACGGTCAGCTACAACGCTGGCATGAAAGCGGCGACCTGGGTCGAGATCAAGAACCAGGCGCGCGAGCGCGCGCGCCAGTACTGCGAAGCGCAGGGGCGCAAGTTCGCGCGCCCGGAAATCACGTCCAACCACGCAACCGGACTGATGCCCAAGAAGGCCGTGGTTACCTTCTATTGCGACGAAAAGCCGCAGCCGCCCGCCGAAAAGAACTGAGCGGCGCGCTCGCTAGCCGCCGAGCCGCCACGCCGCCACCGCATGGGCGGCGATACGCCCCACTTCGGCCAGCACGGCATTCTGCGTCTCGCGCGAGGCGGAGGACTGGGTGAGGTAGGCCGTGATCAGCACCGGCGCGCCATCGCGCGGCCAGATCACGCCGACATCGTTATTGGTGCCATGCCCGCCCGCGCCAGTCTTGTCGCCGATACGCCAGCCCGAGGGCAGGCCGGCGCGCAAGCGCGTGTCGCCGGTCCGGCTGGCCAGCAACCAGTCGGCCAGCCGCTGGCGCGAAGCCGGCTGCAATGCGTCGCCCAGCAACAGGCGCTCCAGGTTGCCGGCCATGGCGGCGGGCGTGGTGGTGTCGCGCGGATCGCCTGGCCTGGCCTCGTTGAGCGCAGTCTCGATACGGTCGAGCCGTGTCACCCGATCGCCCAGGCCGCGCGCGTAGGCGGTCAACCCGGGCGGGCCGCCCAGCGTCGACAGCAGCAGATTGCCAGCCGTGTTGTCGCTGCGCGTAACGGCGGCCTCGCACAATTGCTCCAGGGTCATGCCTTCGGCCTGGCGCGGCCCGGTAACCGGCGAATACGCCACGATGTCCGTCGCGCCATAGCGGATCAGGCGCGCCAGGCTATCGTCGCCGCGGTCCGTGCGTGCCAGTACGGCGGCGGCGGCCAGCAGCTTGAAGGTGCTGCACAGCGGAAACCGTTCGTCGGCCCGATGGCTGAACGCGCCACCGCTGTCGCGGTCCTGCACCTGGACCCCGAGGCGCGCGCCATGCCGCTGCTCCAGCAGCGCAAGCTGGCGCTGCGCCTGCGCCGCCGCATCGGCCGGCCGCGCCGCGCGCCGCACGCCGGCGCGCGCCCATGGCGGCATGCACGCCGCCCCCAGGGCCGCAAGCACGCCGGCCCCGAATCCACGTCGATTCATGATGGTTCACCTCACGCAGGGAAAACGCCGCGAAGCCGGACTGCGGGCGCCGCGATCCACCCATGTGCCGGCGATGTCTGCGTCAGCGTATGATCAAGCCTTTGCGACCGCGACGAGGTAGCTTATGTCACGACTAGTCTGGGCGGCAACCGTCCTGGCCTGCGGCCAGGCCCTGGCACAGCCCGCCGCGCCCTTGACCGGTTGCGCGGCCAAGCTGGACCGCATCGAGACCGAACTGGCCCAGGCGCGCGCCCATGGCAATACCGGCCGCATCAAGGGCCTCGAAGAGGCGCTGGCCGGCGCCCGGCATTGCGACGATGCAAGCCTGCGCGCCGAACGCGAGCGCGATGTGCGCGAGGCCACCGACAAGGTGGCCGAACGTCAGCGCGAACTGGACGAAGAGCGGCAGGAAGGCGACCCCAACGACATCGCCAAGGCCGAACGCAAACTGCGCGAGGCCAAGCAGGACCTGGACAACGCGCGCGCCGAGCTGAGCCGCTGACCATGGCGCCGCCCGATCTGCTGATCCGCCCCGCGCAGCCGGGCGACGAGCCGCGTTGGCGCGAACTCTGGGACGGCTATACGCGCTTCTACGAACGCGAACCGGTCGAGGCCGTGACCCGCCATACCTGGCGCCGCATCATGGACCCGGCCCAGGCGGTCTACGCCATCGTGGCCGAAAGCCCCACGCACGGCGTGCTCGGCATCGCCAACTACCTGCTGCACGAGAACACCTCGACCTTGGCGCCGGTGTGCTACCTGCAGGACCTGTACGTCGATCCGCAGGCGCGCGCCCACGGCGTCGGCCGACGCATGCTGGACTGGCTGGTGGACGAAGCCCGGGCACGCGGCTGGTCGCGCCTGTACTGGAACACCCGGGAAAACAATTATCGCGCCCGGGCGCTATACGACCGATACACGCCGCACAGCGGGTTCGTTCGCTACGTGCTGCATACCAACCCGCCCGAAGCGGTTTAAGCCATTGCCCGGATTGGGAAAATTCGGTACCGCATCACCCTGTATCCGCTCTTGCGTGTCACGCAATCGGCACGCTATTGTTAAGGCGTTTGTCAGTTATCCATTCGCCTAACGGAGCGCCGATGGCCCCGTCTTCCCAGGAATGGACCGACACGCTGAAGGATGTCTATACGGCGCGCGCGGCCAACGCCGAGCTGAATGCGCGCTACATCCCTCTGCTGCCGGTCAATCAACGCATTCAACACGAGCGCGATCGCGCGCTGGCCAACATGCTGCGGCAGCACCTGTCGGTGCCGCCCGCGCAGGCTCGCGTGCTCGAGGTCGGCTGCGGCTCGGGCACCAATCTGCTCGACCTGATCCGCCTGGGCTTCGATCCCGCCAACCTGATGGGCAACGACCTCCTCGACAGCCGCGTCGAACAGGCGCGCCACCGCCTGCCGCAGGCCATCCCCATCCTGGCGGGCAATGCCCTGGACCTGGACCTGGACCGCGAAGGCTTCGACCTGCTTTATCAATCCACCGTGTTCACATCCATCCTGGATGCCCAGGTGCGGCGCGATCTGGCGCAACGGATGTGGCACTGGACCAAGCCGGGCGGTGGCGTGCTGTGGTACGACTTCGCCTATAACAACCCGCGCAACCCGAACGTCCGTGGCGTGCCGTTGCGCGAAGTGCGCGAACTGTTCCCCCACGCCCGCATCCACACCGCCCGGGTCACGCTGGCGCCGCCGCTGGCGCGTCGCCTGCCCGCCACACTGTACGCCCCCGTCAACAGCCTGTGCCCGTTCCTGCGCACCCATTTGTTGTGCTGGATCGGCAAACCCGCGACGCCCTGATCACGGCGCACCGCACCATCGCCGCCGGGCCTGCCCTGGCAACACCTTTTCCTCACCTCCCCTCATCCGTTGCTGCGGCGCGGCGCAAGGCCGCGCCGGTGCTGCGCGTCGGCGCCGGCCTATCCGCCCCTGGAAAACCCTCAGACACTTCCCACACATTGAAGCGCACAATGGGGACACAAGAACAGCAAGCCGTACAACGGGACGTCCTGAGCCAAGCTGGCATGGACGATAGGAGGCAACATGGAATACGTGGCAGTTTTTTCGTCGTTGGCGATACTGAGTATTCTGGCGCTGCTTGCCAAGACGATTCAGTCCGCCGGTAGTGAAACGCTGGTCAAGATTTCTGCAACGGTCATAAGTTCGACCTTCGCCTTCCTGCTCATCATCCCCATCGCATTCGCGATGTTCCTGTCCCTGGAATGACCGCCCCCCGGGGCGCAAAGCCGGCCGCCCGCGCGCCTGTCCACGCGCGCGGGTCGAAGCGCCAGACCGGGCTGCCCACGGGCAGCCCGGCACCGGCTACAGCTCCAGTTTGCTGATCTTGGCGCCTTCTATCGACACGCCCGCCATCAGACCCGCGTTGTTGAGCACGAAGCCCACGATCGGCTGCTTGGCGGTGTTGGTATCGATACGGCCGTTGGCCCCGATGGTGGCAACCGCCACCGATGCATCCGCGCCAGCCGTCCAGCCGTTGCTCTGGCGGAATTGCGCCAGCGCCTCGTCGGTCATGAACAGCAGCACGTAGGCGCGCGACTGTGCCCCCGCCTGCAGCCCCACGGAACCGCTGGTGGTGCTGTAGTAGCCCGCATTCTTGCCGCCCGTGCGCAGTACGCCCTTGCCGTGCTCGCCGCCGACAATGAAGCTGGCGCCCATCACGGACGGGAACACCAGCACGCCGCGCGCGCGCTGCACCAGATCCTTGGCCTGCGGCGACGCGGTGTACAGCTTCGACAGCGTCGCGTCGGCGCCGGCGTTGATCTCGCTGCGCTGGTCGGCCGCCGCCGCCTGGTTGTTGGGCGTGGTCGTCGTGCATCCGGTAAACGCCAGGCCGGCGACGGCAATCGCCGCAGCCGCCCATCCGGCGCGACGCATTCTGGGGAGGTTTTCGATCATCATCAAACTCTCCTTCGGGTTGTGGGGGATTCTCCACTGTAGTCCTGTCCGCGCGGCCGCGCTTGACTAAACGTGTAATGGCTTAACCACAAGCCACCGTGGCCTCGCCCCTTCCCTTTGCCCTGCCGCTGCACGTCAGCGCGAAAAAACTCTCAGGCACACTAGAGTTGAACGGCCGTTCCGCTTATGCTGCGTGGCATGAAAAAAAGCACCTGCTTCGCGGTTTACCTTGTCGCCACCGCGCTTGTTGTCATCATCGCTCTGGCTTGGCCCTCGTTTCCGACACGTCTCATCAGCGTGCATTTCGCCGATGGCCGGCTGGAAGTCAACTTGAACAGCGACGCTGAATTCTCATATGCGATTCTTGCTGACGTGCCGTCCTCCATTGACGCCACAGCCCTCGAATCACTGTCGCTAAAGCCGAGCAAGGAGGGATCGATAGTTCTGCCAGCTCCCGAACCTGCCAACCGCGAATACTCGATTATCGTCATCAAAGGGAAAGACTGGTTCGAACTGGTGCGCCAACCAGAAGCCTGGCTGCGGGCAAAGTTCAGATTCGAGCAACGTGGCGGGTACACCGTATTGGGACGTCGAACTATCAATATCGACACCGAGTCCACATACTCGCCGCGCCCCTTGGTGCTAAGTCATACCCCTAGGCTCCAAATCGGACAAGTCGACTCATTTCCATATCCCGCAATTGGAATTGCGGTCGCGTTACTGGAATTCCTGTGGGAAAAACCGGTCATGCAAGGTCCCACGACGCTTTCATATCGGGAATTCGTAAAACAGCCCCTCACCGAAAAGCTACGGGCAGTTCAAGAGGGGCGCTTTTCAGTTCAATGCGCGGGTTTCCGTGAATTGTTCGTGCACGCTTCCACTGGCATTAAGGGCCTGAAAGTCCGCCCCGTGGACGCCTACGGATCAGATCCGCAACTCCCCGGGCTGACTTCGTATAGCCATGCCGCAACGGAAATTTGGGTTGAGCAGCTTAATAAATGGGTACTTTTTGACCCATGGAATGGCATATTCGTAGAACGCGACGGCATCCCTGTCAGCGCCAATGAGATGTCAACGTATGGCGCCGATCAGCTTTCTATCGTCCCAGTCATGGAGTCGATTCCCAGGTTCCACGTCGACGCACACGGACAGACGCAAAAGGTGGATTACGATCCCAAATCTCTCAGTCTGACCTCATTCACCTGCGTCGACGCCGGCTGCCAGCCTGGGTATCAGCTGTACTTCAAGATAATCCGTCTACGCGACGTACATCTATAGTTCCGCGCCGGCGTTGGATTCTGCACTGCCAGTCCGGCGTTGACGATGCGCAAGCGGCGGGTGGCTTGAGTGGGGAGCAAGCCCCCACGAAAGTCCCCACAAAAGACAAGGCCGTCAGTGATGTGATCACTGACGGCCTTGGAACTACTGGTCGGGACGGCGGGATTCGAACTCGCGACCCCTTGCACCCCATGCAAGTGCGCTACCAGGCTGCGCTACGCCCCGAAAGAACGAAAGTATATCAGAACTGAAAAATGCGTGCACGCATTGCATCGCAAATTTTGCCGGCACGCCGTGCCTGGACGGCCGCGTTTGCGAGCGCCCAAGGAAAACGCCGCCGGTTCGCGAAGAACCAGGCGGCGTCGCGGCCTGCCGTACCTGAGCGGCCGGGCTGTGCTCAGGCGTTGGCCGCGTTCTCGGACTGGCCGCCCAGCGCCTCGCCCAGCATCGAGGAGATGTCGCCGAGCTCGTTGCGCAGGGCCTGCAGCTCGCCCGCGCTCAGCCGCACCGCGGCTTCTGCATCGTGCGCGGCGTCGCGCGCATCACCCAGGCGGTTGCGCGCGCCGCTGATGGTGAAGCCTTGTTCGTACAGCAACGAACGGATGCGGCGGATCAGCAGCACTTCGTGATGCTGGTAGTAGCGGCGATTGCCGCGCCGCTTGACGGGCTTGAGTTGCGTGAATTCCTGTTCCCAGTACCGCAGCACGTGGGGTTTGACGCCGCAGAGGTCGCTGACCTCACCAATGGTGAAATAGCGTTTGGCGGGAATGGGCGGTAGCGTGGTTACAGTGGGTTCGGTACGTGTCATAAAGGGATTTTATGCCGCGAGGCCTGAATGAGCCGATGACAATTGCCGACAAAGCGTATCACTCCGCAGAGCCGGGCTCCGGCGGCGAGCTGGGCTGTTCGACCACGCTCTTGAGTTTCTGGCTGGCGTGGAAGGTAACCACGCGCCGCGCCGCGATGGGGATGGTCTCGCCCGTCTTGGGGTTGCGGCCGGGCCTGGGCGGCTTGTCCCGCACCTGGAAATTGCCGAACCCCGACAATTTCACCGAATCGCCGCGCGCAAGCGCGTCGCGGATCTCTTCGAAAAAGGTGTCTACGATGTCCTTGGCTTCGCGCTTGTTCAGGCCGACCCGCTCGAAGAGCAGTTCGGCCAGCTCGGCCTTGGTCAACGTACGCGGCTCGGCAAGCATGGTGGTCCCCATAATGATCAGGCCCGTTGACGCGCGTTGTGCGCGGCAACCAGCGCATCCTTGATGCGGGCAATGCAATCGGCAACGCGGGCTTCGTCCAGCGTGACCTCAGTGTCCTGTAGCCAGAATCGGAAAGCAAGGCTTTTCTCGGTAACAGTTTGCCCGGCCACGGGCTTTTCGCGCCAGACGTCGAACACCCGCGCATCCTGCACCACCGACAGTTGCGGATCGCGCGCGATGGCCTCGGCCACGGTATCGAGCATGGCCTGGGCCGGCAATTGCGCATCGACCCACAAGGCCAGGTCGCGCACGACCACAGGTTGGCGCGACAGCTCGCCCACCGCCGGCAGGCGCCGCTCGGCCAGCGCCTCGAAGTCCAGCTCGAAGACGACCGGCGCATGGTGCAGGTCGGCCTGCTGCGTCCATTGCGGATGCAGTTCGCCCAGCCAGCCGATGGGCTGGCCGGCCAGCTCGATGCGGGCGCTGCGTCCGGGATGCAGCGCCGGGTAGCGGTCGGCGACGAAACGCAGCTCGTGCGCGCGCGCGCCGAACAGGGCTTCGACGTCCTGCTTGACGTCATAGAAGTCGACCTGGCGGTGCGGCACGCCCCACTGCTCTTCGACCGCCCCGCCCCAGGCCACGCCCGCCAGCTTGATCGGCTGGCGCACGCCCGCCACTTCCAGCGGGCCGTCGGCCAGTCGGGGATCGCGATGGAACACGCGGCCCAGTTCGAACAGGCGCACGCGGCTCTGCTTGCGGTTGGCGTTGTGGCGCACGATGGCGACCAGCCCCGCGATAAGGCTGGAACGCATCACCGACAAATGGCTCGCGATGGGATTGACCAGGCGCACCGGGTTGTCGTTGCCGGCGAAGTCGCGCTCCCAGGCGGCCTCGACGAAGCTGTAGTTGACCACTTCCTGGTAATCGCGCGCGGCCACCAGGCGGCGCACGGCGTGCGGGCCGCGGCGCGCCTCGGGCTGCGCATGCATCTTGGCGCGCGCCACCGGCGGCACGTCGGGAATCCGCTCGAAGCCGTAGACGCGTGCGACTTCCTCGATCAGGTCTTCCTCGATCTCGATGTCGAAACGGTACGACGGCGGCGTAACGACGAAGTCGTCGCCCTGCTCCTGGAACGGCAGACCCAGGCGGGTGAAGATCTGCGCCACTTCGGCACGCTGCACCGCCACGCCCAGCACACGGTGGCAGCGCGCCAGCCGCATGCGCACGGGTTCGCGCACGGGCAGGTTGACGCACTGATCGTCGACCGGGCCGGCCTGTCCGCCGCAGATGTCGAGGATGAGCCGGGTGATCAGCTCGATGTGTTCGGGGATGGTGGCGTAATCCACGCCGCGTTCGAAGCGGTGGCTGGCTTCCGAGCTGAACTTGTAGCGGCGCGCGCGGCCGGCGATCGCGCCGGGCCACCAGAATGCCGCCTCGAGGTAGATGTTGCGCGTATCCAGCGTCACCGAGGTGGCTTCGCCGCCCATGATGCCGGCCAGGCTCTCCACCTGCTCGCCGGCCACGACCACGCCGACCCTGGGGTCCAGCGCGACGGTCTGGCCGCTGAGCAGTTCGAGCGTTTCGCCTTCGCGCGCCCAGCGCACGGAGAGATCGCCGCCGATCTTGTCGAGATCGAACACATGCGAGGGACGACCCACCTCGAGCATGACGTAGTTGGAAATATCTACCAGGGCCGACACCGAGCGCTGGCCGGCGCGCTCCAGGCGCGTCTTCATCCATTCGGGCGTCGCCGCGCGCGCGTTGACGCCCTGGATCACGCGCCCGGCAAAGCGACCGCACAGATCCGGGGCCTGGATGGCGACCGGCAGGCGCTTGTCGATGGTGACCGGCACGGGCTCGGCCGCCGGCGCCGTGAGCGGCGTGCCGGTCAGCGCGGCGACTTCGCGCGCAACGCCGAGAATGGACAGGCAGTCGGCGCGGTTGGGCGTCAGCTTGAGCGTGAACAGGGTGTCGTCCAGGTCCAGCGCGACGCGGATATCGGTGCCCGCGCGCAACGCGGCCGGCAGTTCGAGCAGGCCTGCGTGATCCTGCGACAACCCCAGTTCGCGCGCCGAGCACAGCATGCCCGAGGATTGCACGCCGCGCATCTTGGCCACGCCGATCTTCATGCCGCCAGGCAGTTCGGCGCCCACGCGCGCCAGCGGCACGGTCAGGCCGGCGGCCGCGTTGGGCGCACCGCACACGATCTGCAGCAAGGCGCCCGAGCCATCGTCGACCTGGCATACGCGCAGCTTGTCGGCGTCGGGATGGGGCGCGATGTCGACGATGCGCGCCACCACCACGCCGGTAAACGGCGGCGCGGCCGGCTCGGTTTCTTCGACTTCCAGGCCGGCCATGGTCAGCCGGTGCGCGAGTTCATCGGTGCCGATCGAAGGGTTGACCAGCGAACGCAGCCAGGATTCAGGAAATTGCATGATTGCCCGTATTTATTCGTTGAACTGGCGCAGGAAGCGCAAATCGCCTTCGTAGAACTGGCGCAGGTCGTTGACGCCGTAACGCAGCATGGTCAGGCGCTCCAGCCCGGAGCCAAAGGCGAAGCCGATGTAGCGCTCGGGGTCGAGCCCGAAGTTGCGCACGACCTGCGGGTGCACCTGGCCCGAGCCCGAGATCTCCAGCCAGCGGCCGCGATTGGGGCCGGAGGTGAACATCATGTCGATCTCGGCCGACGGTTCGGTGAACGGGAAGAACGACGGGCGGAAGCGCACCACCAGGTCGTCGCTTTCGAAGAAGCAGCGCAGGAAGTCGGTGTACACGCCCTTGAGGTCGGCAAACGAAATGTCCTCGGCGATCCACAGCCCCTCGACCTGGTGGAACATGGGCGAGTGGGTGGCGTCGCTGTCGACGCGGTAGGTGCGGCCCGGCGCGATGACCTTGATGGGCGGCTTGTGCATGCGGGCGTAGCGCACCTGCATCGGGCTGGTGTGCGTGCGCAGCAGCAGCGGCAGGCCGTCGCCATCGTGCATGTCGACGTAGAAGGTGTCCTGCATCGACCGCGCCGGGTGGTCCAGCGGGTTGTTCAGGGCGGTGAAATTGGTCCAGTCGTTTTCCACCTCGGGGCCGTCGGCCACATCGAAGCCGATGGAGCGGAAGATCTCTTCGACGCGTTCCCAGGTACGGATGACCGGATGGATCCCGCCAGCGGCCTTGCCGCGGCCAGGCAGGGTGACATCGATGGTTTCGGAGGCCAGGCGGGCATCCAGCTCGGCCTGCGCCAGCGCGGCGCGGCGGGCGTTGAGCAGCGCTTCGATCTGCTGCTTGGCCTGGTTGATGCGGGCGCCCATCGCGCGCTTCTGCTCCGGGTCCAGCTTGCCCAGTGCCTTGAGCAGGACCGTCAGCGCGCCTTCCTTGCCCAGAAAGCGCGCCTTGGCGTTTTCGAGCGCGGCGGCGTCGGAGGCAGCGGCGAATCGTTCTTGAGCCTGAGAAACCAGGTCGTCGACCAGTAATGTCATGGAATTTGAGCCTTCAAAACGCAAACGGGGCCATTACAGCCCCGTTTGCAGCGATCCGCGATGTATGTACGCGATCAGGCAGCCAAGGCAGCCTTGGCTTGCTGCACGATGGCCGCGAAACCGGCCTTGTCGCGCACGGCCAGATCGGCCAGCACCTTGCGATCGAGTTCGATCGCAGCCTTCTTCAGGCCGGCGATGAACACGCTGTAGCTCATGCCCTGCTCACGCACGGCGGCGTTGATACGGGTGATCCACAGGGCACGGAACGTGCGCTTCTTGTTGCGGCGGTCGCGGTAGGCGTATTGGCCGGCGCGCATGACCGCTTGCTTGGCGATGCGGAATACGTTGCCACGGCGGCCACGGTAACCCTTGGCGGCGGCAATGACTTTCTTGTGACGGGCGCGGGCGGTAACGCCGCGTTTAACGCGAGGCATAGTAGATCTCCCTTATCAAGCGAAAGGCATCATCGCTTTCACGGAAGCGACGTTGGTTTCGTGGACCGCAGCCGAACCGCGCAGCTGGCGCTTGTTCTTCGTGGTCTTCTTGGTCAGGATGTGACGCTTGAACGCCTGACCACGCTTGATGGATCCGCTGCCGCGAACCTTAAAGCGCTTGGCGGCGCTTTTCTTGGTTTTCATCTTGGGCATGATGATTCCTAGAGGATGTTGATGTACATGGCTACAGGTGCTTGGCGCCGGCTACTGCAAGTTGCCAACCGGACGACAAAACTTGGTCGAACCTGTGTCCACTTATTGGTGCTGCTTATTGGTACTGCCTTATTGGTACTGCTCCGAGACCTTGCCTGGCGGCAATGCCCCGTTCTCCCGGCCCTGCGCCAAAAAAGATCGCACAAGCGCCGGAAAGCCTTTGATTATATGGCGATTTCGGGCCGTTTGTCGAGCCGCCTGCGCGGCGCCCCCGCCCTGCCCCCCATCGCCCCGTCCCTGATTGCGGCCGGCTAGACCGGACGCCGGTACTGTACCGCTTCGGCGATATGGGCGGCGCCGATCTCGCGCTCGCCGGCGAGGTCGGCCACGGTGCGCGCCACTCTGAGCGCGCGATGGGCGGCACGCGCCGAGCCGCCCAGGCGCCGCATGGCCTGCTGCAGCAGCGCGCGGGCCGCGGCGCCCAGGCCGCAGTTCGCATCGAGCGCGGGGCCGGACAGCCTGGCGTTCAGGCAACCCTGGCGAGCCAGTTGCCGCTGGCGGCAGCGCACCACCCGCTCGCGCACCGGAAGGGACGGCTCGCCGGGCGGCTCGGCCAGCCACTGCGGCTCGGTGGCGGGCAGCTCGATCCACAGGTCGATGCGGTCGACCAGCGGCCCCGACACGCGCGCCGCATAGCGGCGCACCTGGTCCGGCGTGCACCGGCACGCCTTCGACGCATGCCCGCGCCAGCCGCAGGGGCACGGGTTCATGGCCGCCACCAGCTGGAATACGGCGGGATACTCGACGCTGTGCAGCGCCCGGGAAATGACGACCTTGCCGGTCTCCAGCGGCTCGCGCAGGGACTCCAGCGCGCGGCGCTCGAACTCGGGCAGTTCGTCCAGGAAGAGCACGCCGTGATGCGCCAGGCTGATCTCGCCCGGGCGTGGCCTGGCGCCGCCGCCCACCAGGGCGGCGGACGAGGCGGAATGATGGGGGGCCCGGAACGGCGGCTGGCCGGGCAGGACCTCGGGCGCCCCGACGGCGCCCGCGATGGCCGCCACCTCCAGCGCCTGGCCCTGCTCCAGCGGCGGCAGCAGGCTTGGCAGGCGTTGCGCCAGCATGCTTTTGCCCGCCCCGGGCGGCCCGCACATCAGGAGGCTGTGGCCGCCGGCGGCCGCCACTTCCAGAGCGCGCCGGGCAGCCGGTTGGCCCCGTACGTCGGACAGGCACGGACCGGGTTCGGCCTCGGGCCAGGCGCGGCGCTCGGCCGGCGCCAGTTCGGCATGTCCGGCCAGGTACGCCGCGGCTTCGCCCAGCGTATGCGCGGCCAGCACCCGGATGCCCGGCACCCATGCGGCCACGGCGGCGCTGCCGGCCGGCAGCACCAGGGTCGCGCCCGGCTGTTCGCGCGCGACGGCCAGCGCCAGGGCCAAGGGCGCGGCCGGCGGCACCAGGGCGCCCGACAGCGATAGCTCGGCCGCCCACACGCTGTCGGGCAGCGCCGCCGTTTGCGCGGCGCTGGCGGCCACCTGGCCGCTGGCCAGCAGGATACCCAGCGCAATGGGCAAATCGAAGCGCGCCGAGGCCTTGGGCAGGTCGGCGGGCGACAGGTTGACGGTAATGCGGCCGGGCGGGAAGTCGAAACCGCTGTTCTGGATCGCCGCCCTCACCCGTTCGCGGCTTTCGCGGACCTCGACGTCGGGCAGGCCGACGATGGCAAAAGCGGGCAGGCCGCTGCCCAGATGGGTTTCCACGCGCACGGCGGGCGCCTGCCAGCCGGCGATCGCCCGGCTGGCCAATACGGCCAGGGTCATGGCCAACTCCCCTGCGATGACGATGCGCCAGTATGGCCAAGGCGAAGCTGGCGTGGGGACGCGGCGTGCCGGAAACGTCACGCCGCGGGAGCGGCCGGAGGGTTGCCTACGCCTGCGGCTTGCCGGCTTCGAGCGCGGCCAGGCGGGCTTCCAGCTGCTGCATCTGCGCCGACAATTGATCGACCCGCGTACGCGCCCGGGCAAGCAGGTCCACCTGCACCTCGAATTCTTCGCGGGTGATCAGGTCCAGCCGGGCGAACGTCTGCGTCATCATCGCGCGCACATTGCGCTCCACGTCCGCCGCCGGACTGCGGGCGATCAGATCGGAAATGTTCTTCTGCAGGTCTTCCATCCATTGCTGTGTGCGGTTCATGGCTTCCTCGCATTCGTGTGGGTTGTTGCTTGACCTCACAGTGTAGAGCCTGGCGCTGCGCCGACGCCAAGCGAAAAAAAAGCGGCCCGCAAGCGGCGCCGCCTTTCAAAGCACAGGAGAAAAACTGAATCGCCAGCCGGCGATCCCGAGAAGCAGCCGTCAGCTACGCCCCGTGGCCCAACGGAACGGGTCGATTGCCGCGACGCCGTTCCAGGCCTGCATGGATAGTGGCAATGCCGCCACCCATGCAGGCCATTCTTCCCGAGGGACACGGCAACGCCAAGCGCTTACGTGTAAACCCGCGTATCAATGCGTGGATACATTTATGACGGCAAAATGCGCGCGGCGCACGCCCCGGCCAGCCTGCCGGCATCACGGCGAGCCGCATGGGCGTTGGGTCCGCGACCAGCGCCCGCATGCCGCGGCGGGTACGAAACAAACCCTGCCCGCCTTGCAGCAATCTGCAATTTCCACGCAATTGGCTACAAAGCAGCCCGGAAAAACACAATTGGTTTCAACATTGAATGGCTTTGGGCGCGCCGCGCACCAGAACGGGGCATGCGCCCTCCCGCCTGCCCCGTTCTGGCGCGCGCGCGCACACCCACGATGCTCGCCGTCCCGCGAGGCCGAGGCCACAGGCACGAAAAAACATGGCATGGAATTTGCGTCGACGTTGATGCCTACGCGTAACCATGAGAGGAACCGCCATGAAACTCGTCATCGCCATCATCAAGCCCTTCAAGCTGGACGAAGTGCGGATGGCCCTGTCCGACATCGGCGTCCAGGGCCTGACCGTCACTGAGGTGAAGGGCTTCGGACGCCAGAAAGGCCACACCGAGCTTTACCGCGGCGCCGAATACGCCGTCGACTTCCTGCCCAAGCTGCGGGTCGAGGCGGCCGTGCCGGATCACCTGGTCGACCAGGTGATCGAAGCGATAGAACAGTCGGCTCGCACCGGCAAGATCGGGGACGGCAAGATCTTCACCGCCCCGCTCGAGGAAGTCATCCGCATCCGCACCGGCGAGTCCGGTGAGGCCGCCCTGTAAACACGACTCCCTGGAGCCCATAAAAATGGATAAAGCCGATATCTCCTGGCTGCTGGTTTCGACACTGCTGGTCCTGATGATGGCGGTGCCTGGCCTGGCCCTGTTCTACGGCGGCCTGGTGCGCAGCAAAAACGTCCTGTCGGTGCTGCTGCAAGTCCTGTGCACCTTCGCCCTCGGGCTGGTGCTGTGGTTCGTCTACGGCTACTCGCTGGCCTTTACCGAAGGCAACGCGTTCTTCGGCGGCCTGTCGCGTACGTTCTTCTCCGGCATGTTCACGCCGGCCGACGGCACGTACGCGCTGTCGGGCACGCTCACCGAGCTCCTGTTCGCCTCGTTCCAGGCGACGTTCGCGGGCATCACCTGCGCCCTGATCGTCGGCAGCTTCGCCGAACGCGCGCGCTTTTCGGCCGTGCTGGTGTTCACGGCGATCTGGTTCACCTTCGCCTACATCCCGATCGCGCACATGGTCTGGTTCGCCTCCGAAACCGCGCCAGGCCTGCTCAATGCCCGCGGCGCGCTGGATTTCGCCGGCGGCACGGTGGTGCACATCAATGCGGGCGTGGCTGGGCTGGTCGGCGCGTACGTGGTCGGCCGGCGCATCGGCTATGGCCGTGAAGCGATGCAGCCGCACAACCTGCCGATGACCTTCATCGGCGCCGCGCTGCTGTGGGTGGGCTGGTTCGGTTTCAACGCCGGCTCGTCGCTGGCGGCCAGCGACGGCGCCACCCTGGCGTTCTTCAACACCATGATCGCCACCGCGGGCGCGGTGCTGGGCTGGCTGTTCACCGAATGGGCCGTCAAGGGCAAGCCGTCGATGCTGGGCGCGGCCTCGGGCGCCGTGGCGGGCCTGGTCGGCATCACGCCGGCTGCCGGCCTGGTCGGCCCGGTGGGCGCGCTGGTCATCGGCGTGACCGCCGGCGTGGTCTGCGTCTGGGGGGTCAATGGCCTGAAGCGCCTGTTGCGGGCCGACGACGCGCTCGACGTGTTCGGCGTACATGGCGTGGGCGGCATCGTCGGCGCCCTGCTGACCGGGGTGTTCAATGCCAAGGTGCTCGGCGGACCGGGCCTGGACAGCGCCGGCGCGATTGCCGGCCAGGTTTGGGTGCAGCTCGAAGGCGTGCTGCTGACGATCGTATGGTCCGGCGTCGTGGCCTGGATCGCCTACAAGATCGCCGACAAACTGTGCGGCCTGCGCGTGCCGGAAGACCAGGAACGCGAAGGACTGGACGTCACCAGCCACGGGGAATCGGCGTACCACAGCTGACACGGCGCCAGCCTCCCCGCGACACGACCGGAGTCGGCAACGGCTCCGGTTTTTTCCTGCCCGGACGCGGCCCGGCTACAGGCTGGCGTCGATCAGGCGGTCCGCCAGCAGCGCGACATGGCGTCCCGGCCCATCGCCGTGGAACAACTGGCCGGACATGAAAGCGCCCTCGATGAGCAGCATCAGACCGTCACCGAGGATCTCGGGCTCGCGCGCGCCCATGCGGCGCGCCATCTCGACGAGACGCTTGCGCAGTTCGCGCTTGTGCGCCTCGGCCACCAGGCGGGCGGGATGGTCGGAGTCGGGATATTCCACGGCCGCGTTGCTCAGCCCGCAGCCGCGGTACGGCCCTGCCGCCACGGCGCGCTTGGCCAGGCTTTCCAGGTACAGCCGCAACTGCGCGCGCGGATCGTCGGGATAGCGTTGCGCGCCGGCATCGAAACGGTTCCAGAACTCAGCCTCGTAGTCGCGCAGGTACGACGCGGCCAGTTCGTCCTTGGACGAGAAGCTGCGATACAGGCTGGGCTTGGTGACGCCGGCGGCCGAGACGATGGCGTCGACCCCCACCGCGCGGATGCCTTCGCGATAGAACAGCTCGCGCGCCGTGGCGCGAATGCGGTCGGCGGCCAGCTTGGGCGCTGGCGCAGCGGGCGATGACGGAGCGGATTTACGGGCCATGCGAGCTCCAGGAAAAACGGGGTCGCCAAAAACTGCTTGACGATGTTACTGACCGGTACGTACCATGCGATCTCCATACTACGTACCGGTCAGTAACATGAGTATAGCGCGCCTGCCGTCGCCGCTTCGCCGCCTGGGACAGAAGTACGCCTTTGTGGTGGTGGCCGTGATTTTCTTCTCGCTGCTGGTTTCGGCCGGTCTGCGCTCCACGCCCAGCGTGCTGATCGTGCCGCTGGAGCAGGCCTTCGGCTGGAGCCGCAGCACGATCTCGCTGGCGGCGGCGATCGGCATTTTCCTGTACGGCCTGGCGGGCCCGTTCGCCGCCGCCGCCATGGAGCACTTCGGCCTGCGCCGCGTGTTGATCGGCGCCCTGCTGCTGATGGCCGCATCCAGCGCGGCCAGCGCGTTCATGACCGAGTCGTGGCACCTGCTGCTGACCTGGGGCGTGTTCTCCGGGATAGGCTCGGGCGCGGTCGCGGTGGTCCTGGGCGCGACCATCGTCAATCGCTGGTTCACCACGCGCCGCGGGCTGATGATGGGCTTGCTGACGGCCAGCACGGCCACCGGCAACCTGCTGTTCCTGCCCGTGCTGGCCGCGCTGGCGGCCTCCGGCGACTGGACCCGCGTGGTCTGGGCGGTGGCCATCGGCGCCGCGCTGATGGCGCCCCTCGCATGGTGGCTGGTGCCCGACCGGCCCGCCGACGTCGGCCTGCGGCCCTATGGCAGCGCGCCGGACGCGCCCGAGCCGTCCGTCGCGCCGCGCACCGGCCTGCTGGCCGCCACCTTCGGCGCATTGCGGCGCGCGGCGCGCACGCGCACGTTCTGGTATCTGTTCGCGACCTTCTTCGTGTGCGGCTTCACCACCAATGGCCTGGTGGGCACGCACCTGATCGCCCTGTGCGGCGACCACGGCATCGCCGAAGTGCAGGCGGCCGGCCTGCTGGCGCTGATGGGCATCTTCGACCTGGTCGGCACGACGGCCTCGGGCTGGCTGACCGACCGCTACGACCCGCGCAGGCTGCTGTTCGTCTACTACGGCCTGCGCGGCCTGTCGCTGATGTACCTGCCCTACTCGGACTTCTCGTTCTACAGCCTGTCGTTGTTCGCGATTTTCTTCGGGCTGGACTGGATTGCCACGGTGCCGCCGACGCTGCGCCTGACCACCGAGGCCTTTGGCGACCGCGACGCCCCCATCGTCTTCGGCTGGATCGTCGCCGGCCACCAACTGGGCGCGGCCAGCGCCGCGTGGATGGGCGGCTTCGTGCGCGAAACCACGGGCAGCTACCTGATGGCTTTCGTGCTGGCGGGCGGCACCGGCCTGATCGCCGCGATCATTGCCCTGATGATCAATCGCAAGCCGCGCCCGACGGCGCTGGCCGAAGCCTGAACGCGACACGGGCGCCGGTTCCGCGAGCAGAACCGGCGCCCGTGCGCGCAGGCATGCTCAGGCTTCGACTTCGCCCAGATAGGCCGCGCGCACCTTGGGGTCGTGCAGCATCTCGCGGGCCGGGCCGGACAGCGTGATCTCGCCCGACTCCATCACATAGCCACGGTCGGCATGCTCGAGCGCCAGACGGGCGTTCTGCTCGATCAGCAGTATGGTCACGCCCTCGGCCGCGATGGTGCGCACCACCTCGAACACCTTGTCGACCATCAGCGGCGCCAGGCCCATCGACGGCTCGTCCAGCAGCAGCAGGCGCGGCCGTGCGATCATGGCTCGCCCCATCGCGACCATCTGCTGCTCGCCGCCGGACAGGGTGCCGGCGGCCTGGCGGCGCCGCTCGGCCAGGCGCGGAAACAGCGTGAACACCCGCTCGGTATCCTGGCGGATCTGCGCGGCATCGCGCCGCACGTAGGCGCCCATGGCGAGATTTTCCTCAATGGTGAGCTGGCCGAAGATGCCGCGTCCTTCCGGCACCATCACCAGCCCCTTGCGCACCAGGGCGAACGAGGGCTGGCCGCCGATGGACTGGCCGTCGTACAGCACCTGCCCGCCAGCCAGCGGCACCAGGCCGCAGATGGCGCGCAGCGTCGTGCTCTTGCCCGCGCCGTTGGCGCCGATCAGGCAGACCAGTTCGCCGGGGTCGACGCGCAGGTCGATGCCGCGCACGGCCCGGATGCCGCCGTAGGCCACTTGCAGGCCGCGCAATTCGAGTAGCGCTTGCGATGCCGTCATGGTGTTTGCTCCGTGGTGTGCAGTTCGGGGTCGTGCGCGGCGCCGGCTCCCAGGTAGGCTTCGATGACCTTGGGATCGCGCTGCACCTCGGCCGGCCGGCCCATCGACAGCACCTTGCCGTATTCCAGCACCAGCACACGGTCGCACAGGCCCATGACCAGCTTCATGTCGTGCTCGATCAGCAGCACCGTCACGCCGTCGGCACGGATCTTCTCGATCAGCTGGCGCAGCACCACGGTTTCCGAGGCGTTCATGCCGGCGGCGGGCTCGTCCAGCGCCAGCAGCCGGGGATCGGTCGCCAGCGCGCGGGCGATCTCCAGGCGCCGCTGGTCGCCGTACGGCAGCGAACGCGCCACATCATTGGCGCGGTGCCCGATGCCGACGTACTCCAGCAGTTCCTGCGCGCGCCGTTCGATGGCGGCCTCCTCGGCGCGCTCGGCGCGGGTGCGCAACACGGCGCCGAGCACGCCCGAGCGCGTGCGCACATGGCGGCCGATCATGACATTCTCGATCGCGCTCAGGTTGGCGAACAGGCGGATGTTCTGGAAGGTGCGCGCCAGGCCGGCGGCGGCCACCTCATGCGGTTTCCTGCCGATCAGCGACATGCCATTGAACTCGCACTGCCCCTCCTCGGGGACGTACAGCCCGGTCAGCACGTTGAACAGCGTGGTCTTGCCGGCGCCGTTCGGACCGATCAGCCCGTAGATCTCGCCGGCCTCGATATCGAAGCTGACCTCCGACAGCGCGCGCAGCCCGCCGAAGCGCTTGCCCAGCCCCTGGGCGTGCAGGATGCGGCTCATGCGGCACCTCCCTGGCGCGTGCCGCTCAGCTCGCGCTTGCGCACCGCGGAGGGCCACAGGCCGGCCGGACGGAACAGCATGACGCACACCATCGCCAGGCCGAACAACAGCATGCGTATGCCTTCCGGATCGAGCACCACGGCGCCGAACAGCATGTGCTGCGCGGGCTCGACCACCGCGCGCAGGAACTCGGGCAGGACGGCCAGGATCACCGCGCCGAGGATCACGCCGGGAATGTGGCCCATGCCGCCCAGCACCACCATGCACAGCACCGAGATCGACTCCGTCAGGCTGAAGCTCTCGGGGCTGACGAAGCCCTGCATGGCGGCGAACAGCGCGCCGGCCACTCCGCCGAACGAAGCGCCCATGGCGAAGGCCAGCAGCTTGATGTTGCGGCTGTTGATGCCCATGGCCTTGGCCGCGATCTCGTCTTCGCGGATGGCTTCCCAGGCGCGTCCGATGCGCGAATTCTGCAGCCGCACGCACACCACGACGATCAGCAGCGTCAGCAGCACCAGCAGGTAGTAGTACTTCTCCGGCCCCGTGAAGCGGATGCCCAGGATGGTCTCGGTACGTCCGAACACGAAGTCGCCGACCTTGAAGGCGTCGATGCGGTTGATGCCCTGCGGACCGTTGGTGATGTTGACCGGCGCGTTCAGGTTGTTGAGGAAAATGCGGATGATCTCGCCGAATCCCAGCGTGACGATGGCCAGGTAGTCGCCGCGCAGCTTCAGGGTGGGCGCGCCCAGCAGCACGCCGAATACGCAGGCCACGCCCAGCGCGATCGGCAGGATGGCCCAGAACGGCAGGTGCAGGCCGAAATGCGGCGAGGCCAGCAAGGCCCAGGTGTACGCGCCCACGGCATAGAAGGCGATATAGCCGAGGTCGAGCAGGCCGGCAAAGCCCACCACGATGTTCAGGCCCAGCGCCAGCATGACATACAGCAGCGCGAAGTTGAGGATGCGCACCCAGCTCTGCCCGGCCATGCCGAGCACGAAAGGCAGCACGGCCAGCACGATGCCGATGAGCGCGATGCCGACCAGGTTGCGCGCCGACAGTCCGGATTTGTTCGCTTGTCGTGTCATGCCCGGTCCCCCACGCGCTCGCCCAGCAAGCCCGACGGCCGGAAGATCAGCACCATCACCAGCACCACGAAGGCGAAGACATCCTGGTAGTGGCTGCCCAGGAAGCCGCCGGTCAAATCGCCGATGTAGCCCGAGCCCAGCGATTCGATGATGCCCAGCAGCAGGCCGCCGGCCATGGCTCCGACCAGGTTGCCGATGCCGCCCAGCACGGCCGCGGTGAACGCCTTCAGGCCCAGCATGAAGCCCATGGTGTACTGCGAGACGCCGTAATAGGTGGTGACCATCATGCCGGCGATGGCCGCCAGCGCCGAACCGATCAGGAAGGCCGCCGAGATCACGGTGTTGATGTTCACGCCCATCAGGCCGGCCACTTCGCGGTTCTGCGCGGTGGCCCGCATGGCGGTGCCCAGCCGCGTCTTGTGCACGACCAGCAGCAGCGCGCCCATGATCAGCGCGGCGATGACCACGATGGCGATCTGCAGCATGCTCATGCGCGCCCCGCCGATCTCGAACACGGTGGGCGTGAGCACCTGCGGGAAGTTGAGGTAATTGCGCCCCCACACCATCATCGCCACGTTCTGCAGGATGATGGATACGCCGATGGCGGTGATCAGCGCCGCCAGCCGCGGCGCGCGGCGCAACGGCCGGTACGCCACGCGCTCGGCGGTCCAGCCCACGGCCATGCACAGGGGCACCGAGACCAGCAGGCCGGCGCCGAGCACGGCGAAGGCCGAGATGGACGGGTCGCCGCCCACCATGGCGGCGGCGACCATGGTGGCGGCCATGGCGCCGATCATGACCACGTCGCCATGCGCGAAGTTGATCAGGCCGATGATGCCGTACACCATCGTATAGCCCAGCGCGACCAGCGCATACACGCTGCCCAGCGTCAGGCCATTGATTATCTGTTGAGTGAAAATGTCCATACGAGGGTTCGTTCCAGCCGAGGGAGACGAAGCGACGCAGCGATCGGAAACGCGACGCCACTGGCAACGCGCGGCGCCCGGCGGCGGCGCGGCTGCGGCGAATGGCGGCGCGGCGCCCAGGGGCCGCGCCGCCGGCACAGGCCGGTCAGTTGGCCTGGCTCACCATGGTTTCAACCATTTCCCACTTGCCATTCTTGACTTCGTAGATGGTGACCGCGACTTCCTTGAGGTCGCCCTTGGCGTCGTAGGCAATATGTTCGCTGGTGGCGCCCTTGCGCGACAGCTTGGCCAGTTCCGGCAGGTACTTGGACGGATCGGCCGAGCCCGCCTTCTCGATGGCGGTGATCATGTTCCAGGCGCCGTCGTAGGCGTAAGGCGCATAGACGCCGGGCGCCTTCTTGAAGCGCTCTTCATAGCGCTTGGCGAACTCCTTGCCGGCGGCCATCTTCTCCAGCGGCACGCCGGCCAGCGAGGCGTAGGTGCCGTCGGCCGCGTCGCCGGCCAGCTTGATGAAGGTGTCGCTGCGCGTCATCTCGCCGGACACCAGCGGCGCCTTCAGGCCCAGCGTGGCCAGCTGGCGCTTCATGGGGCCGGACTGCGCGTCCAGCCCGCCATAGAAGATGGCGTCGGGCGCCACGCCCTTGATGTTGGTCAGGATGGAGGTGAAATCGTTGGCCTTGTCGGTGGTGTATTCGCGCCGCACCACCTGCCCGCCGGCCGCCTTGACGGCTTTCTCGACCTCGTCGGCCAGGCCCTGGCCATAGGCCGTGCGGTCGTCGATGATGGCGACCTTCCTGGCGTTCAGCTTCTCGACCATGAACTTGCCGACCGCGGCGCCCTGCTGGGTGTCGCTGGTCATCATGCGGAAGGTGGTCTCGTACTGCTGGTTGGTGTATTCGGGCGAGGTCGCCATGGCGATCTGCGGCAGGCCGGCGTCATGGTAGACGCGCGAGGCCGGAATGGTGGTGCCCGAGTTGAAATGGCCGAGAATGCCGTTGACGTCCTGGTCCACCAGTTGCTGGGCCACCTGCACGGCGACGCGCGGGTCGGCCTGGTCGTCGCGCGAGACCAGCACGAACTTGGCGGGCTTGCCGCCCACCGTCACGCCCTTCTGGTTTGCTTCTTCCAGCGCCAGCGTCAGACCGTTCTGCATGTCTTCGCCGTAATGGGATTGCGGGCCGGTCAGGGGCGCCGCGAAGCCGAACTTGATATCGGCCGCTTGGGCCACGCCAGCCAGGCAGGCCGCGGCAATGCCCGCTGCCAGCATTTTGATGGGGGTGCGCAAGGTCATGGTTTCCTCCGATGTGTCGCACTTGATATCTGTTATTCCAGGCTTGTGGCCCGGCTTGCCGGATACTGGCCGCGCCGTGGGCGTGGCTATAAACACTAGGGCCTGGGCGGGAGTTCGTCCAGTGCTTGCAGGCCCCGTGTCGGATTACAGTGACAGCGCGTCCGCTCCGGGTGGGACCGGATTGTCGAACGAGTACAACCAACTTCGATATTGGAGATAACCCGCAACCAGACGCGGGTTACCCCCAGGCACTTCAACCTATGGTCATCAGGCTGGCGTTGCCGCCGGCGGCCGCCGTGTTGACGCTGATCGAACGCTCGGCCAGCAGGCGGTCTGGCGCGTAGCTGGCCCCGGCGGCCAGGGCATCGGCGCTCAGGCCATGCACGGACACCAGGGGGCCGGGACGTTGGGCAATGCGCAGGTTCAGCGCGCGCAAGGCGTCGCCATCCCCCTCGAACAGCACGGCTTGGAAATCGGCCTCATCAACTTCGGAATCTTCCAGCAAGGCGGCCTGCTCGCGCAGCGAGGCGTCCAGACCATCGATCCAGGCGCGCGCCGCCGGCGTATCGGCGAACCAGGCATGGTTGCCGGTCTGGCGCACGACCGCCCATTGCGCCCGGGCGCCTGCCTCGGTGGCGGCCACGCAATAGACCGCGCCGCGCGGCTCGACACGGTAGGTATTGGTCTCGCCGGTCGGGCCCGGCAAGGCCAGCGTCTGCGGCATCGGCGCGGCGGGGTCGAGGGCCGGCGGCAGTCCGGCCGGGCGCGTGGCCAGCAGCCGGTACATGTACAGCGGGCCGCCCGCCTTCGGACCGGTGCCCGAGAGGCCTTCGCCGCCGAAGGGTTGCACCCCGACCACGGCCCCCACGATGTTGCGGTTGACATACAGGTTGCCGGCGTGCACCTGCTCGGTGACGCGGGCGATGGTTTCGTCGATGCGGGTATGCACGCCGAAGGTCAGCCCGTAGCCGGTGGCGTTGATCTGCTCGATCAGCCCGTCCAGCTCGTCGCGCCGGTAGCGCAATACGTGCAGCACCGGGCCGAACACTTCGCGCGTGAGCTCGCCGATGTGGTCGATCTCGATCAGCGTCGGCGGCACGAAGGTGCCGTAGCGGCACTCGCCCGCCAGCTCGACCTGGTCGACCTGGCGTCCGGACGAGCGCATGGCCTCGATATGACGCTGGATGCCATTGCGCGCCTCGGCGTCGATCACGGGCCCCACATCGACCGACAGGCGGTCGGGGTTGCCCACACGCAGCTCGCGCATCGCGCCGCGCAACATGGTCAGCACGTGATCCGCGCTGTCTTCCTGCAGGCACAGCACGCGCAGCGCGGAGCAGCGCTGGCCGGCGGAGTCGAACGCCGAGGTCAGCACGTCGAACACGACCTGCTCTGCCAGCGCCGACGAATCGATCACCATGGCGTTCTGGCCGCCGGTCTCGGCGATCAGCGGAATGGTGTGGCCCTGGTCGTCCAGGCGCTCGGCCAGCGCGCTGGCGATGATGCGCGCCACCTCGGTCGAGCCGGTGAACATCACGCCGCGCACCTGCGGGCTGGCCACCAGCTGGGCGCCCACGGTTTCGCCGCGGCCAGGCAGCAGTTGCACCGCGCCGGCGGGCACGCCCGCGGCGCGCAGGATGGCGACCGCCTGGGCGGCGATCAGCGAAGTCTGCTCGGCCGGCTTGGCCAGCACGGTGTTGCCGGCGGCCAGCGCGGCGGCGACCTGGCCGGTGAAAATGGCCAGCGGGAAGTTCCACGGGCTGATGCACAGCACCTGGCCCAGCGGGCGGTGGGTATCGTTGTCGAACTCGCGCTCGGCCTGGTCGGCGTAATAGCGCAGGAAGTCCACCGCTTCGCGCACCTCGGCGATGGCATTGGGCAGCGACTTGCCGGCCTCGCGCACGATCAGGCCGAGCAGCGTCTGCATCTGCTCTTCCAGCAGCTGGGCCGCCCGCCGCAGGCACTGCGCGCGCTCGGCCACCGGCGTGGACTGCCAGATGGGCGCCGCGTTGGCGGCATGGCGCAAGGCCTGCTCCACCTGTTGCGGCGTGGCCTCCATGACGTGGCCGACGATGTCGCGCAGGTTGGCCGGGTTGGCCACTTCGGCCGCGCCGGCCTCGTCCCAGTCGGGATCGCCCTCGCCCAGCATGGGCCAGGCGCGCCAGTCGATCGCGGCGCTGGCCAGCAGGGCCGCCGACAGCGAACCCAGGCGATGCTCGTTGGTCAGGTCCAGGCCGGCCGAGTTGGCCCGCGCGCCCTGCTGCACGTCGCCAAAAAGCTCGCGCGGCAGGGGAATTTTCTCGTGCGGCGCACCCAGCGGCACGATGCGGGAAGCCGCCTCGACCGGATCGGCCACCAGTTGCTCGACCGTAATGCTGTCGTCGCCGATCAGGTTGACGAAGGAGGTATTGGCGCCATTTTCCAGCAGGCGGCGCACCAGGTACGCGAGCAGGGTTTCGTGCGTGCCCACCGGGGCATAGATGCGGCACGGGCGGTTCAGCTTGCCCTGCGCCAGCGGCCCGACCACTTCCTCGTACAGCGGCTCGCCCATGCCGTGCAGGCACTGGAACTCGTACTGTCCCGGGTAGTAGTTCTGCCCGGCCATCTGGTAGATGGCCGCCAGGGTATAGGCGTTATGGGTGGCGAACTGCGGGTATACGGCCTCGGGCGCCGCCAGCAGCCTGCGCGCGCAGGCCAGGTAGGCGACGTCGGTGTACACCTTGCGCGTGTAGACCGGATACCCCTCCAGGCCGTCGACCTGGGCGCGCTTGATCTCGCTGTCCCAATACGCCCCCTTGACCAGGCGCACCATCAGACGGTGGCGGCTGCGCTTGGCCAGGTCGATCACGTAGTCGATCACGAACGGCGCCCGCTTCTGATAGGCCTGGATGACAAAGCCGATGCCATTCCAGCCATCCAGCTCAGGAACGAAGCACAAGGCCTCCAGCAGATCCAGCGAAATTTCGAGCCGGTCGGCTTCCTCGGCGTCTATGTTCAGGCCGATATCGTACTGGCGCGCCAGCAGCGTCAACGCCTTGACGCGCGGCAGCAGCTCGGCCATGACGCGGTCGCGCTGGGCGCGCGCATAACGCGGGTGCAACGCCGACAGCTTGATCGAGATGCCCGGGCCTTCGTAGATGCCGCGACCGGCGGCCGCCTTGCCGATCGCGTGGATGGCCTGCTCGTACGCCGCGTAATAACGCTCGGCGTCGGCGGCCGTGGTGGCGGCCTCGCCCAGCATGTCGTACGAGTAGCGAAAGCCCCGCGCTTCCATCTTGCGGTTGTTGGCCAGGGCCTCGGAGATCGTCTGACCCGAAACGAACTGCTCGCCCATCATGCGCATGGCCATGTTCACGCCCTTGCGCACCAGCGGCTCGCCGCCCTTGCCGATCAGGCGGGTCAGCGCCTTGGACAGCGACTGCTCGCTGCTGACGGCGACCAGCTTGCCCGTGATCATCAGGCCCCAGGTGGCCGCGTTGACGAACAGCGACTGCGATCCGCCCATGTGCGAGCGCCAGTCGCCGTGCGCGATCTTGTCCCGGATCAGGGCATCGCGGGTAGCGCGGTCGGGAATGCGCAACAGCGCCTCGGCCAGGCACATCAGCGCCACGCCTTCCTGGCTGGACAGCGAGAACTCCTGGATCAGCCCCTCGACCCCGCCGCCGCTGCGCTTGGCCCGCAGCGTATGGACCAGCTTGCTGGCCATGGCGTGCACCTTCTCGGCGCCGGCCACGCGCGCCTGCCCCAGCAGCAGCGGCACGCATTCCGGCTCGGGCCGGCGGTAGGCGGCGGTGATGGCGGCGCGCAGCACGGATTGCGGCTGCACGTCCTGGCCGAACTCGAAGAAAGGCGGCATGGCATCGGCCGAGGCGTCCGCCTCCTCGTCTCCGGCCCGCTCGTCGCGCCCCAGATGGGCCATTTCCGCCGGCAGATGGCCACGCTCGATTCGGTCGAGATAGGAAAGAATGGCCTGCTTGTGCAGCCAGTGCGGAGTGCAGTTCAGTTTCTGCGCGGCGGCCTTGAGGCGATCGCGCAATGCGTCGTCGACCTTGACGCCCAGAGTCGTGCTAGCCATGGGATGCGTGCTTCCAGAGATACGGTGGCCGGCGTGATGCCTGCCATCAGGACTGCGATCCAGCGCCCGCGATCACGCCGGGCACTGGCGGTGGAACCGTATCCTAAAGAGGTTGCAACGCGTGCGATATTAAGGTTAACCCGTATACGAAAAAGGTTAACCCGCTGTTTTCGCGTCGTTGCGGCTGCAACCCAGCACCTGCACTTCGGGCCCGCCAGCCTCGGCCGACTGGCCCTGGCTGCGGATCGCCGAGGCGATGGTGCGCGCCAGCAGGGCCGTGCCGCGCTGCTGCGCCTGCACCAGCGCGGCGGTGTCCCGTTCGCCGCCGGCCGGCACATCCACCCGCGTACGGCACACCAGCGCGGGCGCGGCCAGGTTGACCGGCCGCACCCGCCAGGTGGCGTCGAGCAGGGACGGCCCGCCCGCCACCAGGTCGAAGCGCTGCACGTCCACCTGGACGCGCCAGACCGGCGTCCCCGAGGCGGGTTTGATCACCTGCACGTCAGGCGCGCCCAATTCACGCGTCAGGGTATCGGACAAGGCGGCGCGAAACTCGTCCGGCAGCGGCGCGCTCCAGCGCTCGGAGTAGAGCGGCGCCACCGTGCCGTCGCCGGTACGCACCATCAGTTGCGGCTGGTCAGCCTGCGCCGGCACGTTGACCGGGAGGATCTCGATCATGAACGGGGCGGCGGCCACGCCTGCCTGGGAGGCCTGCGCGGCGCCCGGCGGCTGCAGCGTGTAGTAACGGGCGGGCGGCGAAGCGCCGCAACCGGCCAGGACCGTGGCGATCAAGAGGGGCGCGCACCGGGCAAGCGTGGATTTCATGGGCTCAGTTCCTGACGGGGCCGGCGCCGGGGATCGGGTCGGCGCCCCGCCCTTTCAACAACGCCTCTGGGTTGGTCTGCAGATAATCGGCCAGGTTGCGCAGCGAACGCGCGGCGCGCGACATCTCCTGCATGGCGCGCTCGGTATTGGCCGGCAGGCCCGAATCGGGGGCCAGCATGTTGTTGATGTCGACCAGCGACTGGCGAGCCTGGCGCAGCACCGCGCGGGCCTCGGGCGCCAGGTCCTTGTCGAGCCGGTTCATCAGCTTGGCGGTGGAGGCCAGCGTGGCGCGCAGGTCGGTGCCGATCTGGTCGAACGGGATCTTCTCGATCTTGGTCACGATGCTGCTGATCTGGGCCTGCAATTGGTCCAGTTGTCCCGGGATCGTCGGGATGATGACCGGATCGTCGCCGGGCACGAACGCCACCGGCGGCGCCTCCGGGAAGGAATCCAGCACGATGTAGAGCTGGCCGGTCAGCAGGTTGGCGGTGCGCAATTGCGCCCGCAGGCCATACTTGATCATGATCGACAGCAGCTGGCCGGCGGCATGCGAACCGCTGGTGGCCTCGGTGCGCGCGCGGATCTCGTCGAACACCCGGCCGATGCGCTCGGGGTACACGGTGGCGTCGACCACCGCGAAGAAGCGCTTCTTGCCATTGTCGAAATCGATGGCGATGCGCGTGACTTCGCCCAGCGTGATGCCCTGGAAGTCGATGGGCGAACCGACCGTCAGGCCGCGGATCGACTGGTCGAAGCGCATGCGGATCGGGAATGGCTGGCCATCGGGGTTGGCCTTGGCCGCCGTCTCGTTTTCATACAGCTCGAAGCGCGTGTCGGCCTTGACCGGCTCGCCCTGGCGCGCAGACACCGATTCGAACGCCACGCCGCCCACGGCCAGCGAAACCAGCGATTGGGTGCGCACCTTCAGGCCGCTGGCGTTGACGGCCACGTCCACGCCGCTGGCATTCCAGAACCGCGTGGAGTCGGTGACGAAGCGGTCGTTGGGCGCGTCGACGAAGACCTCGACGTTGACCACCCGTCCGCTGTCGTCCAGCTTGTAGCCGATGACCCGCCCCACCGGAATGCGGCGGAAGTAAACGGGCGAGCCGATGTCCAGCGAGCCCAGGTCGGTGGCGCTCAGCATGAAGCGCTTGCCGGCCCGGTCATGCGTGACGGCCGGCGGCACTTCCAGGCCGACGAACTCGAACTTGGAAGCGCGATTGGCCCCGGCCTCCTTGTCGGGCGGCGCGTCCACGCCGATATAGGCGCCCGACAGCAAGGTGCCCAGGCCGGACACCCCGCTGATGCCCAGGCGCGGGCGCACCACCCAGAACTGGGTGCCCTCGCGCGCCAGGTTGGAGACTTCCTTGGCCAGTTCGGCCTCGACCACGACCTTGCTGCGGTCCTTGTTGAAGTGGATGCCCTGCACCACCCCGATGTTGACATCCTTGTAGCGCACCTGCGTCTTGCCCACTTCCAGGCCCTCGGCGGTATCGAACAGGATGGTGATCTCGGGCCCGGCCTGCATGATGCTGCGCACCACCAGCGACAGGCCGGCCAGCGCCGCCACGATCGGCACCAGCCAGATCCAGGAAATGCGCGATTTCTGCTTGCGGGCGATCTGGGGGGCCGCTATCGGCGTGCCCGGTTCCTGCGGTGGAGGCGTCGACTCGGCCATGTCCGGGTTCCTTTGCTTCTAGGTAGACGGTTGGTCGCTGGCGGCTGCGCCATGCGCGGAAGAATGGGCCTGCGGGGCATCGCGCACCTGCGGCGCGGAGACGGATTCCAGGTCCCAGCTGCGCCGCGGATCGAAACTCATGGCGGCCAACATGGTCAGGATGACCACCATGCCGAACGAAGCGGCGCCGCTGCCCGCGCTGATTTCCATCAGCCCCTGGAAATTGGCCAGCGCCGCCAGCACGATGACCACGAAAACATCAAGCATCGACCATTGTCCGATGAATTCGACCATTTGATAGAGCCGCGTGCGCTGGCGCAGGTTGGCCGTGCTGCCGCGTTGCAGCATCAGCGCCAGCAGGGACAGCGCCAACAGTTTGGTCAGCGGCACCATGATGCTGGCGACGAACACGATCAGCGCGATATCCCATGACCCCATCTCCCAGAGCTCGACCACCCCGCCCAGGATGGTGTGGGCGCTGTCGCCCACGACCGACGAGACGCTCATGACAGGCAGGATGTTTGCGGGAATATAGAACACGACGGCGGCCAGCAACAGGGCCCAGGTGCGCGCCAGGTGGTCGGGCTTGCGCAGATGCAGCTGCGCCGCGCAGCGCCGGCAGTGGTGCAGCGCCTCTTCGTCCTGCCGGGCCGGCAGGGCCTGGACCTGGCCGCACACGTGGCAGCCGGTGAGCACCATGCCGGCGCCCGGGTGCGGCACGTGCACGTCGACCAGGCTGGCGCGCTCGGCGTAACGCCACAGCACATGCGGGGACAGGCGCCCCAGTATGGTGAGCAATACCGTCAGGGCGGCGAAGCCCGCCAGGCCGATGGCGGGCTTGACCGCCGCCATGCCCGCCAGCTTGACCACCGAAACCACGACGCCCAGCAGGAACACCTGCACCATGCTCCAGGGCCGCAACAGCCCCAGGAAACGCATCGCGCCGCGGAATCCGAGCGGCAGGCGCCCGGCGGCCAGGGGCCCCAGCACCCACAACAGCACCATGAGTTGGATCAGCGGCATGCCGAAGCCGGCCAGCCCCGTCATGATGGCGACGACCCAGTGCTGCTGCTGCCAGGTCACGCGGATGGCGTCGAGCAGCGAAGCCCGCTGCACCATGCCCTGCACTTCCAGGCTGGCCACGGGATAGGCGTTGGCCAGCACGAAGACGATCAACGCCGCCAGGGTCAGCGCCAGCCAGTTGGACAGCGTCAGCCCGCTGTAGCGCCAGAGCGTGGTGCCACAGCGGGCGCAGGCCGCGGTTTCGCCAGGTTCGAGATCGGGTTGCCGGCAAATACTGGCGCAGTTTTCGCAGGCGATCAGAGAGCGTGGATCCACACGGTCAGTCGATCAATTCCACTTCCTGTTTGTCGGCGGCGTTGGAGGAAGGCTTGCCGGGCGCTTCGAAACCGAGAACCACCTTGCCCGCGTCGTCCAGGTCCACCGTGACATTGCCGCCGTCGACCAGCTTGCCGAACAGCAGTTCGTCGGCCAGCGCGCGGCGTATCGTGTCCTGGATCAGGCGCTGCATGGGACGCGCGCCCATGAGCGGATCGAAGCCTTCCTTGGCCAGGTGGTCGCGCAGCTTCTCGGTGAATACCGCGGCCACGCGACGCTCGTGCAGCTGGTCTTCGAGCTGCATGAGGAACTTGTCGACGACCCGCAGGATGATCTCGCGCGACAGTCCCGCGAAGGGAATGATCGCGTCGAGCCGGTTGCGGAACTCGGGCGTGAACATGCGGCGGATCTCCGCCATTTCGTCGCCCGCCACGCGCTCGTTGGCAAAACCGATGGCGGGACGGTTCAGGGTTTCGGCCCCCGCGTTGGTCGTCATGATGAGAATGACGTTGCGGAAGTCGGCCTTGCGCCCGTTGTTGTCGGTCAGCGTGCCGTGGTCCATGACCTGCAGCAGGATATTGAAGATATCCGGATGCGCCTTTTCGATCTCGTCGAGCAGCAGCACGCAGTGCGGCTGCTTGGTGATGGCCTCGGTCAGCAGGCCGCCCTGGTCGAACCCCACGTATCCCGGCGGCGCGCCGATCAGGCGCGAGACGGCATGGCGCTCCATGTACTCGGACATGTCGAAGCGCAGCAGCTCGATGCCCATGGTGAACGCGAGCTGGCGCGCCACTTCGGTCTTGCCCACCCCGGTGGGGCCGGAGAACAGGAAGGCGCCGATGGGCTTGTCGGGCTTGCCCAGCCCCGAACGCGCCATCTTGATGGCGGCGGTCAGCGCGCCGATGGCCTCGTCCTGGCCGAACACCACGGTCTTGAGATCGCGGTCCAGCGTGGCCAGCTTGCTGCGGTCGTCGTTGGACACCGACTGCGGCGGGATGCGCGCGATCTTGGAAACGATGTGCTCGATCTCGCCCTTGCCGATGACCTTCTTCTGCCGCGAGCGCGGCAGCAGCCGCTGCGCCGCGCCGGCCTCGTCGATGACGTCGATGGCCTTGTCCGGCAGGTGGCGGTCGTTGATGTAGCGGGCCGACAGCTCGGCGGCGGCGCTCAGCGCGGCGGCCGAATAGCGCACGTTGTGGTGCTCTTCGAAGCGGCTCTTCAGGCCGCGCAGGATCTGCACGGTCTGCTCGACGCTGGGCTCGGGCACGTCGATTTTCTGGAACCGGCGCGACAGCGCGTGATCCTTCTCGAACACCCCGCGGAATTCGGTATAGGTGGTGGCGCCGATGCACTTGAGCTGCCCCGACGACAACGCCGGCTTGAGCAGGTTGGATGCGTCCAGCGTCCCGCCCGAGGCCGAGCCGGCCCCGATCAGGGTATGGATTTCATCGATGAACAGGATCGCGTCCGGATTGCCGCGGATCTGCTTGAGCACGCCTTTGAGCCGCTGCTCGAAATCGCCCCGGTACTTGGTGCCGGCCAGCAAGGCGCCCATGTCCAGCGCGAAGACCTGTGCGGTCTGCAGCACCTCCGGCACCTCGCCGCGCGTGATGCGCCAGGCCAGGCCCTCGGCGATGGCGGTCTTGCCCACGCCGGCCTCGCCGACCAGCAGCGGGTTGTTCTTGCGCCGGCGACACAATACCTGGATGACCCGCTCGACCTCGTGCTCGCGGCCGATCAGGGGATCGATGCGGCCGGCCAGCGCCGCGGCGTTCAGGTCGTTGGCGTACTGGTCCAGCGGCGACTGGCGCGACTCGCCGCCCGGCTCCTCGCCGCTTGCCTGCTGCTCCTTGGGCACCGCCGAGGATTCCTCCTGCGGCTGCTTGGTGATGCCATGTGACAGGAAGTTGACGACGTCCAGCCGGGTGACGCCCTGCTGTTGCAGGTAGTACACGGCGTGCGAGTCTTTCTCGCCGAATATGGCGACCAGCACGTTGGCGCCGGTGACCGGCTTCTTGCCGGTGCCGCCGGCCGAAACGTGCATGATGGCGCGCTGTATGACGCGCTGGAAACCCAGCGTGGGCTGGGTGTCGACTTCGGCCCCGCTGGGAATGACCGGGGTGTTCTCGGTCACGAACTGACGCAGATTACGGCGCAAGTCATCCAGATTGGCGGCGCAGGCACGCAGCACTTCGACTGCCGAAGCGTTGTCCAGCAACGACAGCAGCAGGTGCTCTACGGTAATGAATTCATGCCGGGCCGAGCGGGCCTCGACAAAAGCCATATGCAGGCTGACTTCAAGCTCTTGGGAAATCACGCTTCCTCCGTAACGCATCGAAGCGGTCAAATACACGATTCATATTCTATGCCGATCATGGCGTAACGCCAGAGATTTCAAATACCAGGCCAGCATACCTGCCCTGGCCGTCCATCACTGTCAACGCGTACCGCCCATTGCGCGACAACGTCAGTGTCTGCGCCTGTCCAGCAGCGCCACTACGGTACACCTTACCGTCCAGCATCCACCATACCTCACCACTGGCGCCCTGCGCGCCGACTTCCAGCGTGACCGCGCGCCTGCCGGGCACCGGACGCAGAATGCTGCCATCGGCCACGCCCTCGATGCGCAAAGGCCCTGTCGCCGTATCGGCATAGCCGACGAACGACGGCGGCACCGTGTCGTCCAGCGCCCAGGCCACGCGGCGTTCCGGGCAGATGCCCGCCGGCGCGCTGCCCAGCCGCCAGCCCAGCGGCCAGCACGTCACCACGGCCTGCACCTGCGGCGGACGGGTCCGCGGCGCGGGCGCGCCCGCCGGCAACGCGGCCACGATGTCCCGCAGCAGCGGCGCGGCCACGTTGGCCCCGAAAAACCCCGGGTTGGGCGTGCCGTCAGGTCGGCCCACCCACGTGCCGATGGTATAGCGGTCGGTCACGCCCACCGCCCAGGCATCGCGAAAGCCGAAACTGGTTCCGGTTTTCCAGGCCAGTTGCCGGCCGGCGGCGCCGCCCTGAAACAGGGGACGATCCGGATGGCCGCCCGATTCGAGGATATCGCGCACGATCCAGGCCGCCCCGGGGCTCATCAGGCGGGCCTCGATGCGCGGCTGGCTGGCGCGCAACCGGGGCCGGCCCGACAGGCCGCCGCGAGCCAACGCGCGGTAGGCGCCGACCAGTTCTTCCAATGTGGTGCCGCCCCCGCCCAAAATCAAGCTGAGGTTCGGTGCCGCGCCGGCCGGCATGCGCAAATGCACGCCCCCCGCCAGCATAACCGATGCGAATCTGGCCGGGCCGACCCGGTCCAGCAGGTCCACCGCCGGCACGTTCAGCGACCGCTGCAGCGCCTGGGCCACGCTGACGGGCCCGGCGAACGCCGCCTGGAAATTGCCCGGCGCGTAGCCGCCGAACGACAGCGGCGCGTCCAGCAGCAGGCTTTCCGAATGGATCAGCCCCTCGTCCAGCGCCAGTGCATACAGGAACGGCTTGAGCGTCGAGCCCGGCGAGCGCACGCCGCGCACCATGTCCACGTGCGCGTAGCGGCTATCGTCGGCGAAATCCGCGGAGCCGGCGTATGCCTTGACCTCCAGGCTGTCGTTGTCCATGACCAGCACGGCCATGGACACTTTGGGCGGCAAGGCGTCGACGCGGTCCAGCAGCATGGCTTCCACGGTGGACTGGATATCGGGATCCAGGGTGGATCGGACCACGCCGGCGGCCGGCCCCGCTTCGCCCAGCAGCCGCTGGGCGGCCAGCGGCGCCAGCCAGCGCGCGCGCAACGGCGGGGCGACCACATTCTCGATGCGGGCGTCGGCCACCAGCGCCGCGTCCCACACGCCGCGCTGCGCCATGCGCTGCAACACCTTGTCCCGGGCCAGTTGCGCGGCCTGCGGATGGCGATCGGGGCGCAAGCGCGACGGCGCCTGCGGCAAGGCGGTCAGCAGCGCCGCCTCGGCATGGCTCAGGTCGGCGGCCGACTTGCCCAGCCACATGCGCGCGCCCATCTCCACGCCCTCGACGATGCCGCCCATCGGCGCGTGGCTGAGATACAGCGCCAGGATTTCATCCTTGCTGTAGTGCATTTCCAGCTGGATGGCGCGCCAGGCCTGGCGCAACTTGGCGGACAGCGTCTTGGACGGCTGGCCGGCCAGCTCCGGATCGAGCAGGCGCGCCACCTGCATGGTCAGCGTCGAGCCGCCGGACACGATGCGGCCGTGCGCGGCCCACTGCCAGCCCGCCCGCGCCATGGCGAAGGGATTGACGCCCGGATGCCAATAGAACCAGCGGTCTTCGTATGTGAGCAGGGTCTGGAGGTAATGCGGCGATACCTGGCCAGGGCCGACCGGGTAGCGCCAGACGCCGTCGCGGCTGGGATAGGTGCGCAGCGGCGTGCCGTCGGCCGCCACGACGACCTGGGCGCCGTCGGAGCCGAAGCGCGGCAGGGGAAACAGGCGGTCCAGCGCCAGCAGCGCCATGACGACGCCGCCGGCCAGCACCGCCGCGGCCAGCGCCGGCCGGCGCCAGCCGGCCAGGCGCCGCAAGCTCATGGACGACGCGGCGCGCGGTCGCGGATCTCGATGCTGCTCCATGATTCGCCCACTGCGCGCAATTCAGGCCTGTACATGTCCTCGGCCTCGGTCGCGGGCACGCTGTAACGCCCCGGCGTCACCACGCGCGCCAGGTAGTAGATATCGACCGTGCCGCGGCCCAGCGTCGTCGCCGCGACGTAGCGGTCGTCGCGGAATTCGCGGTGCTTGATGTTGGGATCGGCCATGGATTCGGCCACGCGGCGTCCGCCGATCGTCCATTCCTGCATGTCCGGACTTTGCGACAGGTTCAGGTTCTCGATCTCGAAGCCGGCCGGCACGCGGTCCACCACCAGGGCGTCCGGGATCAGCCGGTTGGACTCGGCCTGCACCCACACCACCAGCATGTCGCCGGTCTGCAAGGCGCCGCCGTTCCAGGCGGTGCCATCCGGACGGTACCAGACACGCTTGAGGCGGATCACGTCGGCGCGCGGCGCCGGGGACGCCACGGTGGTGCCCTGGATATCGAACTCGACGAACATCGACTGGCCGCCGGTATTGCGCAATTGCAGGCCGGCCAGGTCGCCCGCGCCCAGCGCGAAGGTGTGGTCATCGCGCCCCTGCAGCGTCCTGAGCTCGCCCGTGCCGATCTGCAGCGCAGCCTGCCAGGGCGTGCGGCCCTCGGCGCCGGTGGCGCCGGCCGCCAGCAGCAAGGCCATCTGCTCCTGGGTGGACAGATACGAGCGTCCTCCCAGGTGCGCGCCCAGCTGGTCGAGCAGCGTCTCGGTACGGTCGTGCGTGAGCCCATACTGGTTGACCAGGGCATACGACAGCGCGTAGTCGCGCACGGGGCTGCCGTAGTCGCCCAGCCATTCGTTCAGGTAGCTCGAACCGGCGGCGCGGCGATTGATGCCGTACGAACGCGTCATCGCCTCCTCCAGCGCCGTCTTCATGCGCCCTTCGTCGCCCATCAGCTTGAAGGCGGCGGCCAGCTGCATCAGCGGCAGGGGCGAGCGCGCGCGCTGCTGATAGTTGTCGTAGAGCTGGCGCACGGTCGACAGCGGCGCCTTGCCGTCGCGCGCCAGCACCAGCGCCGCGGCGGCCAGGCCGGCGAAGCGGCGATGGTCCTCTCTCAGGATCGTGGCGTCGTTCTCGTCGAAGCGGCCGCTCGCCAGGTTGCGGCGCAGGTTGGGCGACCAGGTGCCGAAACCGCCCGACGCCTGCTGCAGCTGCTCGAGCAGCCACTGGCGCGGCCGTTCCAGCAGGGCCGGAGCAAGATTGAACTCATGGTCGCGCACGTCCTGCATGAAGCCGACGGTGTAAGCCGTCAGCCATACGTCACGCGAGCTGCTGTCGCCCCACAGCGAATACGAGCCGTTGGCCGCCCGCATGCCGGCCAGGCGCCCCAGGGCCGACGCGACGCGCTGCTCGCGCTCGGCGCGCGCGTAGGCCTTCAGGCCGAACCGCTCGGCCGCCGCCTCGTCGATCAGCACCCATGGCATCGCCGCGCTGATGGTCTGCTCGGTGCAGCCGTAGGGATAGGTCAGCAGGCCATCGACCAGACGGTTTACGTTGATCGGCGGACGGTTCGACAGCGTCATGCTGACCGATACCGAGTCCGGGAAATAGGCCGACGTCCAATCGCCCGGCGCCGGCAGCGTCTCGCCCGGATTCAGCCGGACGCGGCGCACGCGGCGGTCCGGCGCATGGGCGGGCTGCACCTGCAGCACCGACTCGCGCACGATGCGTACCGGTTCGGCGGCGCCTTCGCCGTCGAGCGACAGGCGCATCAGGCCCAGGCCGTACGAACCCGTCGTCGTGGCCACGAAACGCAGGGTGCTGCGCTGCTTGTCCTTGAGCGTGAGGGTGCGCGTGCCATCGGCGATGGCCAGCGGATCCAGGGCCTGCAGGCGCACCGTGATCTTCTGGGTGGCGCCGCTGAGGTTGGTGACATCCAGCGCAATGGCCGCCTGGTCGCCCGGCGTGATGAAGCGCGGCGTGTTCAATTCGGCCACGATGGGCGCTGCCACCACCATCTCCGCGTCGGCGCTGCCGAACTGGTCGGCGGTGAAGGCCACCGCCATCAGGCGCAGCGTGCCGTTGAAATCCGGCAAATCGAGCGCGATGTCGGCCTCGCCCTTGTCGTTGAGCTTCACCGGGCCGGAGAACAGGTCGACCAGCTTGACCTTCTTGGGCAGGCTGCGGCTGTCGCCGCGCATGGCCGCGTCGCCGCCCCATTTGAGGCGTCCCTGCGTGCCATCCATCTTCTCGATCAGCTTGCCGTACATGTCCAGCAGTTCCGGCGCGTAGCGATGCTTGCCGAAGAAGAAATCGAGCGGGTCGGGCGTGGCGTACTGGTTGATGTTCAGAATGCCCACGTCGACCGCCGACAAGGTCACCGTCGCTGTCTTGCCCGCCGCGCCCTCGACCTTCACGCGCACGGTGGCGCGCGTCTCGGGACGGGTCTTGGCCGGCGCCGACAGCGACACCTGCAAGCGGCGCTCGTCGCTGGCGACCGGCAGGAACGCCAGGCCCAGCGCGCGCGCCGGCGTCACCCGGTCGCCCTGGCTGCCGGGGCGGAACACGGTGGCCGAGACATACAGGTCGTGGCGCTTCCACGCCTTGTCGACGGGAATCTCGACCTGCGTGCCCGAGGCCTTGACCGGCACCCACTTGGACCACAGCATGCGGTCGCCCTCGACCGTGACCAGCGCCTGGCCGTCGTGCGGCGGCGTGATGGTCATGGCAACCGTGTCGCCCGGACGCGCCGGCACGCCTTCCAGCTTGAGCTGCACCCGGTCGGGCCGGTTGCCCACGGCATCGGCGTCCTGCGCATTCCAGCCGGCATAGAACCGGTACCGCAGGGTTTCGCCGGTCTGCGGGTCGGCGATCTCCAGGCGATAGCGCCCCCAGCCCACGTTGAGGGTCAGCGGCGTGCGCTCACCCACGTCGACGACGCGCGAATCGGTGAGCTCCTCGTTCTCGGTGTAGCCGCTGTGCCAGCCGCGCTGGTCGTCGAAGCGCCAGTAATACTGGCGCTGCTCGTGGTACAGGCGCACCTGCGCCTGCTGGACGGGCACCACCTTGCCGCTGGCGTCCACCCGGGTGATTTCGAACGCCGCCGGCGCGCCTTCGCGCGCCACATCGCGGTCGAACAGCGGGCGCACCGCGATCAACTGCGCCGCGGGCCACACAGTGCGCTCCAGCGAACGCACCACCGGCCGGCCGCCCGACTCCAGCAGGCTGGCCGATACGCGCACGCTCATCGGCGAATGCGTGCCGTCGGCGTGCGGGTCGATCTCCAGCTGTCCGGCGCCGGTATCGTCCAGCTCGCTTTCGGGCAGTTCCTCGTAGTGGCGGCGCATATCGTCGGCCACGTCGCCGAAGATGAAGCCCGGCCACTGCTGCGGCAGCGCGTAGCGGTCGCGCTTGACCTGGAAGCTGGCCAGCAGGCGGTTGCCCGCGGCCGGCGCGCCGTACAGATAGTCGCCCTGCACGTCCACGCGCCACGGCTGGCCCGGCTGCAGCACGGCTTGCGCCGAGTCCAGCTGCAACTTCATGCGTTCGGGCAGGAACTCCTCGACCTGGAACTTCCAGGCGGCATCCGGCAGCCGCGCGGCCGGGTCGATGCGCAACTCCAGCATCCATGCGCCGGTCTGGGCATCGACCGGCAGCGCTATGGCCTGCTCGATGTAGCCGGGCTGGTCCTTGGCCGGATGCCACAGCGCCGTGCGCACCACGCGGCCATCGGGACGCTTGAGCGTGGCCGACACGGGCGCGGCGGCCAGCGGGCGGCCGTCGGGGTCGCGCGGCAGCACCGACACATGGAAGGTTTCACCCGGCCGGTACAGATTGCGGCCGGCATAGACAAAGAGGTTGTTGCTGCGCCCCGGATGGCCGCCCACGTCGAATTCGGACAGGTCCAGCGCGGGCTCGCCCAGCGCCAATACCGTCATTTCCTTGCCGCGCGAAGCGCGCAGCACCTTCGCCTTGGCGAAGTCGCCGTCGATGCGCACATGGCCCTGGGCATCCGAGCTGGCCTTGGCCAGCACCTTGCCGGCGCCGTCGAGAACTTCGACCAGCGCGCCCGGGATGGCCACGCCGTCCTTCAGCGATACGGTATAGGCCTCGATACGCTCGGCGTAGCGGCGGGTGTGCAGGCCGATATCGCTGACGTAGAAATAGGTGACCTGGTATTCATAGCGGAACCGGCCCGGCTGGCTCATGACCGCGACATAAATGCCCGGCTCCTGCAATTCCTTGACGCCTTCGATCGGCAGGAAGGTCACATGGCGGCGGTTGGGCTTGTCGTCGGTGAGGAAACGTCCCTGGTAGACGCTGGTGGTCAGGTTGTGCAGGCGGTCCAGGTCCCAGTTGCTGACCGATCCCTTCAGGCTGCGGTTGTCGGCGTAGCGCCAATCGTCGGCGTCGTCGCGGTCGTCCGGACCGGAGTCGTTGCCGATGCCCAGCACCGAACCGAAGAACTCGGGTACGCGGTCGGGTTCGACCCGCAGGAACTGCACATCGACCTCGGCCATATTGACCGTGGCCACCGGCAGGCCGCCATTCTGGCCGGCCGGCAGCACGACGCCGCGGCTGGCGAAATAGAACGACGGCGGCATGGCCTGGGTGTTGACGACGCAGTGGCCGATGGCGCCCAGGGTGCTCTTGCCGTCGCCGGCCGGCACATCGCCCTGCCATTGCACGGCATAGGCGCGCTGCGGCTGGACATACGGGAAGTACACGACGCGGGGATTGTCGCCAACCACCCAGGCGCCGTCGACCTGCTTGCCTTTTGCGCCCGCCGCGCCGGCCTGGGCCGGCGCCGGCCGTTCAATCTCGGCGCTCTCGTCATCGGACTGCTTCAGCGGGCCGGTGTCGACCACCTTGATCAGGCGCGACAGGTCGGCCCTGCGATCGACCGGCTGGGTAAAGGTCAGCGCCAGCGACAGGGTGTCGTTGTACTGGCGCGGCTGGCAGTTCAGCGCGGCAAAGGGGTCGGCGCTGCCGAGCACCGCCTGGCCCGTGGCCGGTTGCGCGGCCTGCGGCGCGGGTTGCGCCGTCTGCCCCGCCGCCGGCGCCGTAGCGGCGGCAGGCGTGGCGGCGGGTTGCCCGTCCCCCTTGCCCATCCACCAGCCCATCCCCACGGCCGCCGCCACAACGACCGCCCCACCCAGGGCCAGCCAGGCCCCTTTCTTCATTCCGCTCACAGACCACCCCTACTTTTTATTGAGGCCGATTTCTTATTGCGCCCGCGTAACGCCGGGCAGGACGACGCGACGACCGCGCCCGATGCGGATCAGGTCGGTTCCATAATGCACTGCAGCGGGTGCTGGCGCGCGCGCGCATACTGCGAAACCTGCGAGATGCGCGTGGCGGCCAGGTCGCGCGGATATACACCACAGACGCCGCGGCCTTCGTGGTGCACCTGCAGCATGATGCGCGTGGCGTCTTCGTTATTCTTGCCGAAGAATTTCTGCAGCACCTTGACCACGAATTCCATGGGCGTGTAATCGTCGTTGAGCAGCACGACCTGGTACATCGGCGGCGGCGCCGTGCGCGCCGGCTGCTTCTCGACGACCACGTCGTGCTGCGTATCCAAGGTAGAACTCATAGGGCGGCTATTCTATTTAAACGTACTGAAAGCAATGTGTTACTTACGTAGATTTACAACCAGAAATGCGTAGTTTCCATACTTGACGTCCGAAAGAAAACCAGCGCATTATCCACGCATTCGGAGGGCTCTCGGCTGTTACGAGCCCTATCCGGACACCCGGGAGGGGTAAAAAGCAGACGCTGCCGCACCCTTCTGACAACATACGATTCAATGAGGCAGTCCGCATGTCTGATACGACCGCAACCGCTGTCCAAGGGGACAATCCTAAAGCCACGGGTACCGTTAAATGGTTCAACGATGCGAAGGGGTTCGGCTTCATCACGCCCGATGACGGCGGTGAAGATCTGTTCGCGCATTTCTCGTCCATCCAGATGAACGGTTTCAAAACCCTAAAAGAAGGCCAGAAGGTCTCGTTCGAGATCATTCAGGGTCCCAAGGGCAAACAGGCACTCAATATTACGTCTGCCTGAGCACCATTGCTTACCGCGTCGCCACCGCGCCGACACCATTTGGCGCCGGGCGTCGTTATCATTTGAGGCGGGGCTGAATGCCCCGCCTTTTATTTTGCATTGTCCGCCAACTCAAGCCCCCATGTCGATTGCCGCCGTCCTGCCCGTCCTGCGCCGTATTGCCCGCGGCCGCTTCTGCGCCGCCGTGCTGGCGCTCTCCGTCCTTTCCTTCGGCGCCGCGGCGCAGCACAACAGCAGCGGCAAGCCGCAGCCCCGGCTGCCCACCACGCCGCTGTCGGCCGGCATCCATATCATCCACGCGGAGGTGGCGGACAACGACGACACCCGCCGCCAGGGCCTGATGTACCGCACCGAACTGCCCGGCAACGACGGCATGCTGTTCGTCTTCGAGGCTCCCGACCAGCAGTGCTTCTGGATGCGCAACACCCCGCTGCCGCTGTCGATCGCCTTCATCGCCGACGACGGCACCATCGTCAACATCGAAGACATGGCGCCGCGCACCGACGATACGCATTGCTCGCGCAAATCGGTGCGTTATGCGCTGGAAATGGCCCAGGGCTGGTTCGCGCGGCACGGCATCAAGGCCGGCGCCCGGATCAACGGCCTGCCCTGAACCCGACGCCGTCGGGCCGCGCCCGCCCCCGCGGCAGGCGCCGGAACGCAAAAAAGGAGCCTTACGGCTCCTTTTTGCCATGCCCGGGACTCGCCAGGCTCAGACGCGCTCGATGATCAGCGCGATGCCCTGCCCCACGCCGATGCACATCGTGCACAGCGCATAGCGGCCGCCGCCGCGTTGCAGCTGGTTGATGGCGGTCGTGACCAGGCGCGCGCCGGAGGCACCCAGCGGATGGCCCAGCGCGATGGCGCCGCCGTTGATGTTGACCCGGGCGTCGTCATCGGCGATGCCGAGGTCGCGCATCACGGCCAGGCCCTGCGCTGCGAAGGCTTCGTTCAGCTCGATGACGTCCATCTGGGCCAGCGACAGGCCGGTCTGCGCCAGCACCTTGCGCGTGGCGGGCGCCGGGCCCATGCCCATGATGCGCGGCGCAACGCCGGCCGTGGCCATGCCGACCACGCGGGCGCGCGGCGTCAGCCCGTGGCTGGCGGCCGCCTTCTCGTCGGCCAGCAGCAGCGCGGCCGCGCCATCGTTGACGCCCGAGGCGTTGCCGGCGGTCACCGAACCGCCCTCGCGCACCACGCCCTTGAGCCTGGCCAACGCTTCCAGGCTGGTGTCGCGCGGATGCTCGTCCTTGGACACCACCACGGGATCGCCCTTTTTCTGGGCGATGGACACCGGCGTGATCTCGGCGTCGAAAAAGCCCGATTGCTGCGCGCGCAGCGCCTTCTGCTGGCTGGCCAGCGCGAACTTGTCCTGATCGGCGCGGCTGATCTTGAAATCATCGGCCACGTTCTCGGCCGTCTCCGGCATGGAGTCCACGCCGTACTGGGCCTTCATCAGTTTGTTGACGAAGCGCCAGCCGATCGTGGTGTCGTAGATGGCGGCATTGCGCGAGAAGGCGCTGTCGGCCTTGCCCATCACGAACGGGGCGCGGCTCATGCTCTCCACCCCGCCCGCCAGCATCAGGCTGGCCTGGCCGGCGGCAATCGCGCGCGCGGCCGAACCGACGGCATCCAGGCCCGAACCGCACAGGCGGTTGATGGTCGCGCCCGGCACTTCGATCGGCAGTCCGGCCAGCAAGGCCGCCATGCGCGCGACGTTGCGGTTGTCCTCGCCCGCCTGGTTGGCGCAGCCGTACAGCACGTCGTCCAGCTCTTCCCAACGCACGCCGGGGTTGCGCGCCATCAGGGCCTTGATCGGCACGGCGGCCAGGTCGTCGGCCCGCACGGCGGACAGCGCGCCGCCGTAGCGGCCGAAGGGGGTGCGAATCGCATCACAGATAAAGGCTTGCACAGTCATGGGAAGCTCGAAAGGGTGAAGGAAACTGCGGATCGGCTGATGTTACCGCAGTGCGTCATAAGCAAGCCGCGTCCCGGCGCAGATGTCCAACAGACGGACGCCAGGCGCGGCCCGTCTACTCCATGGACGTCTTGCGTCCCGCCTCCACCACGGCCGTGCGGCGGAACCGTCCAGCCGCCAGGTGATAGAACGGCCGCGGGCAGAACTGGCGCGACACGACCGAGGCGCCCAGCGCGCCGACCAGCAGCCAGAACAGCATGGGCTGGCTGCCCGTCATTTCCATGACGACCACGCTGGCCGTCAACGGAGCCTGGGTCGCGGCGGCCAGGAACGCCGCCATCGAAACCAGCACCAGCACGCGCGTATCCACGCCCGCGCCGGCCCAATGGCTGATCTGCTCGCCGATGCCGGCGCCGGTGGTCAGCGCCGGCGTGAAGATGCCGCCTGGAATGCCGGCCCAGTACGAGGCCACGGTGGCGGCCAGCTTGGCCAGCCCGAAGCCCTCCGGCGCGCCGTCGTGGCCGGACAGCAGGGCCGCCGCCTGGCCGTAGCCGGTGCCGTAGACCGCGCCGCCGGTCAGCAGGCCCAGGCAGGCCAGCGCCAGCCCCAGCGCGAACGCCGTCGCCACCGGGTGGCGACGCACGCGTTCGCGCCAGCGTTGCGGCGCTACGCCTGCCGCGCCCTTGCCCAGCAGCCGGGCGAACACGCCGCCCAGGATGCCGTTGACCACGCTGCACACCAGCGTCCACCACAGCATGTCGTGCGCCAGCGCCTGGCCCGCGAACGTGCCGAGATACGGGTTGTTGCCGGCGATTGCCACCACCAGGAAACCGGCGGCCAGCACGCCGATCAGCACCAAGCGCTGCCAGCGCAGCACCGTGCCGCGGCCCAGCTCCTCGATGGCGAAGATCACGCCGGCCAGCGGCGCATTGAAGGCCGCCGCCAGCCCGCCGGCCGCGCCCGCGGCGATCAGTTCCTGGCTGTGAAAGCCGCGCAGCGGCACGCCGAGACGGCGCCAGAGCTGGCCCCACGCCAGCATCAGCGCGGCGCCCACCTGAACCGAGGGGCCCTCGCGGCCGACCGATGCGCCTGCCAGCATGGCCAGGAAGGTAAGCGGGATCTTCCACAGGGACTGGACCAGCGAGACCAGCCGCTGCTGCGCCCCGCCGGGCGGCAAGGACAGGCCGGCGATCACCTGCGGAATGCCGCTGCCCGATGCATAGGGCGCCAGGCGCAGCGTCAGCCAGCACAGGACGGCCAGCGCGCACGGCGTCACGATCAGGGCCAGCCAGCCGTGGGCGGCGGTCCATTGCTGGTTCCAGCGCAGCGCCAGGTCGGCCAGTTGCGTAAAGCCCAGCGACACCAGCGCAACCAGCGCCGCGCCGCCCAGCAGCAGGGACATGCTCAGCGTACGGTGCGATACCCGCCGCATCTGGCGCAGCTTGCGGCGCGCCAGCCGGCGCAAATGAACGAGATAGCGGTGCGGACGAACGGCCGGTTCCGGATTCGGCATGGGCGCGCAGGGCAAGAAGGAGAAAACGCAGAGGGTACCTTACCATCGCCCGCGCGGCGTGGCTGCAAAGCAAACGGCCCGGCAAGGCCGGGCCGTCTTGACCGCGAGTACAGCGATTAGGCGAAATTCTTCGCGGCGAATTCCCAGTTCACCAACGCCCAGAAGTTTTCCAGGTACTTGGGACGGGCATTGCGGTAATCGATGTAGTACGCGTGCTCCCAAACGTCACAGGTCAGCAGCGCCTTGTCGGCGGTCGTCAGCGGCGTGGCGGCGTTGCTGGTGTTGACGATGTCCAGCGAACCGTCCGCCTTCTTGACCAGCCAGGTCCAGCCCGAGCCGAAGTTGCCGGCGGCCGACTTGTTGAAGGCTTCCTTGAAGGCGTCCACGCTGCCCCACTTGGCCTTGATGGCATCGGCCAGTGCGCCGGTGGGCTCGCCGCCGCCGTTGGGCGACAGGCTGTTCCAGTAGAACGTGTGGTTCCAGACCTGGGCGGCATTGTTGAACACGCCACCCGAGGACTTCTTGACGATCTCTTCCAGCGACAGGTTCTCGAACTCCGTGCCGGGGATCAGGTTGTTCAGGTTGGTGACGTACGTCTGGTGGTGCTTGCCGTAGTGAAACTCGAGCGTTTCCTTGGAAATGCGCGGAGCCAGCGCATCCAGAGCGTAAGGCAGGGGGGGAAGAGTGTGTGCCATGAGTCGATTCCTTCTTTGTTGAATGCACGATCAAGCCATCCCATTGTATCGGCTCTTGTGCGGGCTATCGTCTTAACCCCGTCGCGACGCAGGGTTACCGTCGGTGCCATCCGGTGTCCCGATGTCCGTGACCTGGGCGCCTATCCGGCCGCGCGCCACGGCAATGTCGATCCGGTCGCGCGCGGCCAGGCGCGCGGCGTCGGTGACGATGGCCCCCGTGGCGTCGCGCACGATGGCATAGCCGCGCGCCAGCGTATGCTGCGGATCGAGCGCGCGCAGTTGCGCGGCCAGCGTGTCCAGGCGGGCCTGGCGGGCCGCCGCCAGGCGCGCCTGCGCGCGCCCCAGTTGCGCCAGCAGCGCGGCGCTGCGTTCGGCCGCGCGCCCGGTATCGGGCCGCCGGTGCGCCAGCCGCTGGGCCAGCATGTCCAGCCGCGCCACCCTGCGCCCCTGCGGCCCGCGCCATGCGGAGGCCAGGCGATGGCGCAGCGTGTTCAGGCGCTCCTGCTGGTGCGCCAGGCGCTGCGCTGGCGAAGTCAGCATGGCGGCGGCCCGGTCCAGTCGCTGGGCGGCCTGGTCGAGCCGGCGCTGCTGGGCCCGCGCCAGCCGCTCGGCGGTCTGGCGCAGCGCGGCCAGCAGATCCCCGCGCGGCACGCAGGCCAGTTCGGCGGCGGCCGTCGGCGTGGGCGCGCGCAGATCGGCCACGAAGTCGACGATGGTGAAGTCGGTCTCGTGCCCCACCCCGCTGATCACCGGGATGTCGCTGGCGGCCACCTGGCGCGCCAGCGCCTCATCGTTGAAGCTCCACAAATCCTCGATGCTGCCGCCGCCACGCACCAGCAGCAGCGTGTCGACCTCGGCGCGCTGGTTGGCCTGCGCGACGCGCGCCGCCAGCCGGGCGGCCGCGTCGGCGCCCTGCACCGGCGCCGGGTAAATGACCACGGGCACCTGCGGCGCGCGGCGCGCCAGCGCCGACAGCACGTCGCGCAAGGCGGCCGCGTGCAGCGAGGTCACCACCCCGATGGCGCGCGGCAGCCGCGCCGGCTGGCGCTTGCGCTGCGGATCGAACAGTCCTTCGTCCTGCAGTTGCGCCTTCAGGCGCAGGAAAGCCTCGTACAGATTGCCCACGCCGGCGCGGCGCATGCCGTCGGCCTGCAACTGGTAGTCGCCGCGGGGTTCGTACAGGGACACGCGCGCGCGCACCTCGACCTGGTCGCCCGGCCGCGGCACGAACCCCACCTGGGCCGCGCGACTGCGGAACATGACGGTGCGCACGGCGGCGCGGCTGTCCTTGAGCGTGAAATACCAGTGGCCCGAGGCTGCCTGGGTGAAATTGGAAATCTCGCCGCGCACCCACAGCGACGGGATGCTGCGCTCCAGCAATTGGCCCACAGCCTGGTTCAACTGGGCAACTGTCAGGATATCCCGCGCGAATACGTCGTTTGTGACCGACAATCCAATTGTCATAAGGGTTTCCGAGCCGATATATGTCCACAGGCCTTATGCGGCGGGCCCGAATCATAACCGAACCGCCGCGCCTGCCCCCGGCTGCCCGCAACGCCAGCAAATTCCGTGCAAGTCATTGTTTTTTAACTGAAAACAGTGTCGTGCATGCTGCATACATTGCGAGCAGCCTAGCGCAAACGCAATGCGGGACTGCGTTCGAGGCAAGTTTTGCACAGAATTATCCACAATTTCTGTGGATAGTTTTGCCGCCCGGGCGGCCTTGCCACCGCCCCCTTGTGGCCGTTACAGTGCGGCCTTGCACCGCCGCCGCGCGATCGCCGGCGGCCGGCCCCCGCCCTGGAGTCTCCGTTTTGCTCAACCTGCTACGCGAAGCCGGCTGGCCGATCTGGCCCCTGCTCGCCACTTCCATTCTTGGCCTGGCCCTGATCGTCGAGCGCCTGCTGGCGCTGCGCCGCAGCCGGATCCTGCCGCGCGGGCTGAACGAACAGGTCCTGGAGATGCTGCGCAACCAGCAGGACACCCCCGAAGCCCTGGTCCGGCTGGAGCGCAACTCGCCGCTGGGCCGGGTGCTGGCCGAAGTGCTGCGCCAGCGCCACCTGCCGCGCGAAGAACTGCGCACCGCCGTGGAGGATGCCGGCCGCGCCGTGGCCTATGAGCTGGGCCGCTACGTTTCGGCCATCGGCACCATTGCCGTGGTGGCGCCGCTGATGGGGCTGTTCGGCACCGTGGTCGGCATGATCGAGATTTTCGGCTCGTACGCGCCGGGCGCCAGCGACCCCGCGCAACTGGCGCGCGGCATCTCGATCGCCCTGTACAACACCGGCTTCGGCATCCTGATCGCCATTCCCGCCATGATCGTGCACCGCTACCTGCGCGCGCGCATCGACGGTTACCTGCACGCCATGGAACAGTCGGCCGGCCGGCTGGCCCGCTACGTGGCGCCGGCCCGCTCGCGCGAGGCGCGGCCATGAACTTCCGCGGTGGCCGCGCCAGCCAGGATGAGCTCGAGATCAACCTGATCCCCCTCATCGACGTCCTGCTGGTGATCCTGATCTTCCTGGCCGCCACCACGTCGTTCGCGCGCTTCACGCAGTTGAAGGTCGTGCTGCCGGAGGCCGCCGCCGAACAGGAAGCCCCGCCGGCGCTGGAAATCGCCATCAGCCAGGACGGCCACTACGCCCTGAACGGCAACCTGCTCGACGCCGCCAACCCCACCGATATCGCCCATGTGCTGAGCCTGGCCGCCGCCGGCAAGGCCGACCCGATCGTGGTCATCAACGCCGATGCCCAGGCCACGCACCAGGCGGTGGTCAATGTCATGGAAGCGGCCCGCCTGGCCGGCATCGGCCGGGTCAACTTCGCCGCCCAGACCGCCCGGTGAACGCGCCGCGCTGCCTGCGCCGCCTGCTCGAGCGCCAATGGCGCGACGGCGGCTGGCTGTCCACCCTGCTGCGGCCGCTGGCCGCGCTGACCGGCCTGGTCGTGGCCCGCAAGCGCAACGCCTACCTGAGCGGCGCGCGCGCCGCATGGCGCGCGCCCGTGCCGGTAGTGGTGGTCGGCAACATCTATGTGGGCGGCACGGGCAAGACCCCGGTGGTGATCGAAGTGGTCCGGCAGCTGCGGGCGCGCGGCTGGACGCCGGGCGTGGTCAGCCGCGGCTACGGCGTCGACGTGGGCGCCGCGCCGCGCGTGGGCCAGGGGCAACTCGCGGCCGCCGACTACGGCGACGAACCCGCCTTGATCGCCCGCGCCACCGGAGCCGCGATCGCCGTGCATCCGCACCGCCCCCAGGCCGTACAGGCGCTGCTGCGGGCGCACCCCGGCATCGACGTCGTGGTCAGCGACGACGGCCTGCAGCACCTGGCCCTGGCGCGCGACGTGGAAATCGTGGTGCAGGACGAGCGCGGCGTGGGCAATGGACGCCTGTTGCCGGCCGGCCCGCTGCGCGAGCCGGCGCAGCGGCTGGCCGACGTCGATGCCATCGTCACCAATGCGGGCCGCCCGCGCGCCGCGGCGGCGCCGGCGGCCGGAAAGCCGCGCCAGCTGGCCATGTGGCTGGAGCCCACCCATGCGCAGCGTGTCACCGACGGCGCCACGCGGACGCTGGCCGACCTGGCGGCCGTGCCGGCGGCGCGCCTGGCCGCCGCGGCCGGCATCGGCAACCCGGCGCGCTTTTTCCAGACGCTCGAGCAGGCCGGCCTCCACCCCGCGCACACGCTGGCGCTGCCCGACCACTACGCCTACGCGCAGTCGCCCTTTGCCGCGCTGGATGCCGATTGCATCCTGGTCACCGCCAAGGACGCGATCAAATGCGCCGCGCTGGACGACCCGCGCCTGTGGGCGGTGCAGGTCGGCACCCGCCTGTCCGACCCGGATTTCGGCGACTGGCTGTCGGCCACCCTGCGCACCCGCCAGCCCTGAGACCGCGACGCCGGCGCGCCCCGCGCGGCCGGCGTTCTGCTTTAGAATCGCGGCATGGAATCCCGTTTGCTCGACATCCTCGTCTGCCCGGTGTGCAAGGGCCGCCTCGAATTTCAGCGCACGCAGGCCGAACTGGTCTGTAACGCCGACCGCCTCGCCTTTCCGGTGCGCGACGGCGTGCCCATCATGCTGGAGGCCGAGGCGCGTTCGCTCGACGCCGAGGCGCCCGCCCAACCCTCCTGAGTCCGGCCAGTGAGTTTCACCGTCCTGATCCCGGCGCGCCTGGCGTCCACCCGCCTGCCCGACAAGCCGCTGGCCGACATCGCCGGCAAGCCCATGGTGGTGCGCGTGGCCGAACGCGCCGCGCTGTCGGGCGCCGAGCGCGTCATGATCGCCACCGACGATGCGCGCGTGCAGCACGCGGCCGCCGGGCATGGCCATGCCGCCATCCTGACCCGCCCCGACCACCCCACCGGCACCGACCGCCTGTCCGAGGCCGTCGACGCGCTGGGCCTGCCCGATGACGCGATTGTCGTCAACGTACAGGGCGACGAGCCGCTGATCGAGCCGGCGCTGATCGACGCGGTCGCCGCCCAGCTGGTGGCCGCCCCGCACGCCGATATCGCCACCTGTGCCTGCCCGCTGGCCGACGCCGAGGCGCTGTTCAACCCCAACGTGGTCAAAGTGGTGTGCGCGGCCGACCGGCGCGCCCTGTACTTCTCGCGCGCTCCCATCCCCTGGGCGCGCGACGCCCTGGCCGGCGGCGCGCGAGTCCTTGCGCCCGGCCTGCCCGCCTGGCATCACATCGGCATCTATGCCTATCGCGTCGCCTTCCTGCGCCGCTTCCCGACCCTGGCCCAGGGACAGCTGGAACGCTACGAATCGCTGGAACAGCTGCGCGCGATGGAGCACGGCCACGTCATCGTGGTGCACCATACCGACAGCGCGCCCGCCGCCGGCGTGGACACGCCGGCCGACCTGGAGCGTGCCCGGGCCGCGTACGCGCATCGGTTATAAGGGTTATTTCCCATGGCGCGGCCCCACATCCGGTGCTGCATTGCGGCATAATCGCCCCGATCACAAAAAACAAACCCATCAGGAGCCCCCATGCGTCTCATTCTGCTCGGACCGCCCGGAGCCGGCAAAGGCACCCAAGCCGCCTTTCTCACCCAACACTACGGCATCCCGCAGATATCCACCGGTGACATGCTGCGCGCCGCCGTCAAGGCCGGCACGCCGCTGGGCCTGGAAGCCAAGAAGGTCATGGACGCGGGCGGCCTGGTCTCGGACGATCTCATCATCGGCCTGGTGCGCGACCGCCTGACCCAGCCCGATTGCGCCAACGGCTACCTGTTCGACGGTTTCCCGCGCACCATCCCGCAGGCCGACGCGCTCAAGAGCGCCGGCATCGCGCTGGATTACGTGGTCGAGATCGAAGTGCCGGAAAGCGACATCATCGAACGCATGAGCGGGCGCCGCGTGCACCCGGCCAGCGGCCGCACCTACCACGTCCGCTTCAATCCGCCCAAGGCCGAAGGCGTGGACGATGTCACGGGCGAACCGCTGGTGCAGCGCGACGACGACCGCGAGGAAACCGTGCGCCATCGCCTCGGCGTCTACCAGAGCCAGACGCGCCCGCTGGTCGACTACTACTCGTCCTGGGCCCAGTCCGATGCCGCCGCGGCCCCGAAGTACCGCAAGATCTCCGGCGTGGGCTCGGTCGACGAAATCAAGAACCGCCTGTCCCAGGCTCTGCAGAGCTAAACCGCGCCGCGAGGCCGCCGCGCCGCCCTCGCAGGGGCGCGCGGCCGCGCGCGCCCTGCCCGCCTTCATTGCTAGCCAAGTAGGATCTGACATGGAAATCGCGAACAAGGTATTCATCGTTACCGGCGGCGCATCCGGCCTGGGCGCCGGCACCGTGCGCATGCTGGTGGCCAACGGCGCCAAGGTCGTCATCGCCGACGTGCAGGACGAGCCCGGCCAGGCGCTGGCCAAGGAGCTGAACCAGCGTTACGTGCATTGCGACGTGACGCAGGAGGCCGATGGCAAGCAGGCGGTGGCCGCCGCGGTCGAACTGGGCCCCCTGTTCGGCCTGGTCAACTGCGCCGGCGTCGCGCCGGCCGCCAAGATCGTCGGCAAGAATGGCGCCCACCCGCTGGACCTGTTCCAGAAAGTGGTCTCCATCAACCTGATCGGCAGCTTCAACATGATGCGCCTGGCCGCCGAGGCCATGAGCGCCAACACGCCCGAGTCCACCGGCGAGCGCGGCGTGCTGATCAACACCGCCTCGGTCGCGGCCTTCGACGGCCAGATCGGGCAGGCGGCCTACGCGGCCTCCAAGGCTGGCGTGGCCGGCATGACGCTGCCGATCGCGCGCGACCTGTCCAAGACCGGGATCCGCTGCATGACCATCGCCCCGGGCATCTTCGGCACGCCCATGATCTTCGGCATGCCGCAGGAAGTCCAGGACTCGCTGGCCGCCAGCATCCCCTTCCCCGCGCGCCTGGGCCGCCCGGAAGACTACGCCAAGCTGGTGCACAGCATCATCACCAACGATATGCTCAACGGCGAAACGATCCGCCTCGACGGCGCGATCCGGATGCCGCCCAAGTAAGCCCTCCCCCGACGTGCCGGCCCGATGCCGGCACGTTGCTTTGGTACCCTGGTTTTTATGGCATTGCTACGCTCGGCGGCCACCGTCAGCAGCTTCACCCTGCTGTCGCGCATCACCGGACTGGTGCGCGACATCCTGGTGGCGCGCGCGTTCGGCGCGGGCCCCCTGACCGACGCGTTCTGGGTCGCGTTCCGTATTCCCAACCTGCTGCGCCGCCTGTTTGCCGAAGGCGCGTTCGCCCAGGCCTTCGTGCCCATCCTGGGCGCCGCCCGCACCGAACGCAGCGACGCGGAGGTACGCACGCTGCTCGACCGGGTGGCCGTGCTGCTGACCGCCGCGCTGATGCTGGTCACCCTGGCCGGCGTCGTGGCGGCGCCCTGGGTGGTGACCGCCATGGCCAGCGGGCTGCGCGGCGCCGAACGCGGCGCCGAGTTCGGCGCCGCCGTATGGATGACGCGGGTGATGTTCCCGTACATCCTGTGCATGTCCCTCATCGCCTTCGCGTCCGGCGTGCTCAACACGTGGCGCCGCTTCGCCGTGCCGGCGTTCACCCCGGTTCTGCTCAACCTTGCCATGATCGCAGCCTGCCTGTGGCTGGCGCCGCGCATGGAAGTGCCCATCTACGCCCTGGCCCTGGGCGTGATGGCCGGCGGCGTGGCGCAGCTGGCCGTCCAATGGCTGGCGCTGGCCCGCCTGGGCCTGACGCCGCGCTGGTCGCTCGATTTGCGGCAGGCCTGGCGCGACCCGACGGTGCAGCGGATCCTGAAACAGATGGCGCCCGCCACGCTGGGCGTATCGGTGGCGCAGATTTCGCTGCTGATCAACACCAATATCGCCACCTGGCTGCAACCGGGCAGCGTGACCTGGCTGTCTTTCGCCGACCGGCTGATGGAGTTTCCCACCGCCCTGCTGGGCGTGGCGCTGGGAACGGTGCTGCTGCCCAGCCTGTCGGCGGCGCACGCCCGCGCCGACCAGGACGGCTACAGCGGCCTGCTGGACTGGGGGCTGCGCTTGGTACTGATGCTGGGCCTGCCGGCCGCGCTGGGCCTGGCGCTGCTGTCGGACGGGCTGGTGGCGACCCTGTTCCACTACGGCGCGTTCCAGGCGCAGGACGTGCAGCAGACGCGGCTGGCCGTCATCGCCTATTCGGCCGGCCTGATCGGCCTGCTGGCGATCAAGATCCTGGCGCCCGGCTTCTACGCCAAGCAGGACATCCGCACGCCGGTCAGGATCGCCATCATGGTGCTGGTGCTGACCCAGCTGCTCAACGCCATCCTGGTGCCATGGCTGGCGCACGCCGGACTGGCGCTGGCCATCGGCCTGGGCGCCTGCATCAACGCCCTCGCGCTGCTGACCGGGCTGCGCCGGCGCGGCGTCTACCGGCCCGGCGCCGGCTGGGGGCGTTTCATGCTGCGGCTGGTCCCGGCGCTGGCGGCCCTGGCGGCCGTTCTGCTGGCCGCCGACCGCCATATCGACTGGATCGCGCTGCAGCCGTGGCCGGGGCTGCGCGCCCTGTGGCTGGGCGGCGTGCTGCTGGCCTGCATGCTGGCCTATTTCGGGCTGCTGCTGGCCGCCGGCATACGTCCACGCGATTTCACCCGCCGCGGCGTCCGTTGACGCAGGTAACATTTCCATTGATACACACGGTGAAATAGTGAAAATCACAACAAAGACCGGCCTTTACGGCCGGTCTTTGCATTTATTGGATCGACATTTGTAACCATATAAGGTAAATTTTCGTAAAAAAGCATACTGTTTAATCTGGCATTGATACTGTCCAACTTGCCATTGCCGGACGAGCCGTAAGGCTCAATGCGGATCGAACCTTGAATACTGCCGCCAATACGCCGCCGCTTTCAGACCAGGTCGTCGACTGGTTGCTGCTGCTGCGCTCGGGCCAGGCCACGCGTACCGACTACGCCCGGTTCCTGGCGTGGCGCAACGCCAACCCGATGAACGAGAACGCCTGGCAGCAACTCACGGGCACCCTGGCCGGCGCCAACACCGGCCGGCTGGGCGACGCCTATCCTACCGGCTACGACGCGGCCAATCCGCCCCCGCCCGCCGAGCAGCCCGACGCGGCGCTGGCCATGCCGGCGCGGCGCCACTTCCTCGGCAGCGTCGGCGCCCTCGCGCTGGGCGGCGCCGGCCTGGCCGCCGCGGCCTACGTCGGCAACAGTTTCTACCCGCTCGATGCACTGGCCGCCGACGCGGCCACCAACACCGGCGAGCGGCGCCGCTACATGCTGTCGGACGGCAGCGAACTGCTGCTGGACGCCCGCAGCCGCGTCAACCTGGAATTCACGGCCACCTACCGGCGCCTGCATCTGCTCGAAGGCGCCGTCTCGGTCACGGTGCGCGCAGATCCATACCGCCCCTTCTCGGTCCAGACCGCCGAAGGCGTGGTGCGCTCGCTGGGCACCCGCTACATGGTGCGGCAGCAGGCCCGCCGCACCCTGGTGGTCGTGCACGAGAACGACGTCGAGATCGAGACCGTGGCCAACGCGCGTGGCATCGTGCGCGCCGGCACCGGCGCCCGCTTCGACGCCACGCGCGTGGACACGCCGCGCGCCGGGCTGACGGCCCACGCGGCCTGGGAAAACGGCTGGATCGAGGCGCACGGCCGCCCGCTGGCCGATGTCGTGGCGGCCATGCGCCCCTACCGGCGCGGCACGCTGCGGGTCAGCATGGCCGCGGGCGGCCTGCCGGTCTCGGGGACCTTCCCTCTGGACGACAGCGATGCTACCCTTGTGGCCTTGCAAGCCAGCGTGCCCATCCGGGTCACCCGCCTGACGCCCTGGTTCGTGTCGATCGGCGTCGCAACCGCCTGAGACCCTGCCCGCCGCCCTTTTTATTGGCGCGGGGCTTGCAATCCCCGTCGGACTTGATACAATGTCTGACTTTGCCGAATTCATACTAGCTAAGCAACATGGCCAATACCGCCCAAGCCCGCAAGCGCGCTCGCCAATCGGTCCAGCGCAACAAGCACAACTCCAGCCTGCGCTCGATGCTGCGCACCGCCATCAAGCGCGTTCGCCAATCCATCGCCACTGGCGATAAGGCTGCTGCTGGCGAAACGCTGCGTAAAGCCACGAGCGTGATTGACAGCGTGGCTGACAAGAACATCATCCACAAGAACAAGGCCGCTCGCCACAAGAGCCGCCTGGCCGCCGCCGTCAAGGCACTGGCCTAAAGCCAGTACTGCCCTTCGGGGCAGCGAATACGGCAAGCAGAAAGGATGCCCGCGGGCATCCTTTTTGTTTTGGCGCAGCGGGCGGGACACGGCCGCCGCCCGCCTGCCCGCCTCAGGCGGGAAATGCCGCGCGCAGGGCGAACGTGGCCTGCTTGAAGACGCCCAGGTCCGAACCGACCGCCACGAAGTGCGCCCCCATGTCCAGGTAGCGCCTCGCATCGGCCTGCACGGGCGCGAGTATGCCGACCGCCTTGCCCTGAGCGGCCACCCTGCCATGCAGGTGCCGGATGGTTTCCTGCACCTGCGGATGTCCGGGGTTGCCCAGGTGGCCCAGGGCGGCGGCCAGATCGGAGGGCCCGATGAATACGCCGTCGACCCCGTCGACCGCGGCGATCTCGTCGACCGCCTCGACACCCGGACGGCTTTCGATCTGCACCAGCACGCAGATGTTGTCGTTGATGGTCTGCATGTAGTCGGCCACCGTGCCATAGCGGTTGCTGCGCTGCGCTACCGACACGCCGCGCATGCCCTGCGGCGGATAGCGCGTGGCCGCCACCGCCCGGCGCGCGTCGTCGGCCGATTCGATGAAAGGGATCAGCAGGTTGTAGAAACCGATATCGAGCATGCGCTTGATCTCGACCGGATCGTTCCAGGACGGCCGCCCCACGGCGGCGCTGGCGCTGCCCTGCAGCGCCTGCAACTGCTGCAGCAGCAGCGGCACGTCATTGGGCGAGTGCTCGGCATCGAGCAGCAGCCAATCGAAATCGGCCATGCCGGCCACTTCGGCGGTGATGTGGCTGGCCAGGCTCAGCCAGAAGCCGATCAGTTGCTCGCGCGCCAGGATGCGCTGGCGGAACCGGTTGGGCAGCGGAGAATCCATCGTCGTCATTCCCAGAGGTGGATGAAGGCCGGCGCGGGGCGCCAGCCGCGGTTGCCGGATCAGTCCATGCGGGCGCCGGAGGCCTTGGCCGCCTTGCCCCATTTGTCGATTTCGGCGGCAACGAAGGCGTCGAACGCCTTGGGGTCATTGCCCACGACCACGAACCCCACCGCCTGCAGCTTGTCGCGCAGTTGCGGCGCGGCCAGCGCGCGCACGGTGGCCTGGCTCAGCCGCTCGATGACCGGGGCGGGCGTGCCGGCGGGGGCGGACAGGCCGAACCACGATTCGGCGGCAAAGCCCGGATAGCCCGACTCGGCGATGGTGGGCGTATCCGGGTAGGCCGGGTTGCGCTTGACGCTGGCCACCGCCAGCGCCCGCACCTTGCCGCCCTGCACCTGCGGCAGCAGGTTGTCCTGGTTCAGGAACAGCACCGACACGCGCCCGCCTATCGTATCGGTGATGGCCGCCGCTCCGCCCTTGTAGGGCACGTGCACCAGGTCGATGCCCGCGGCCTGCTTGAGCATCTCCATCGCCAGATGCCCCGACGAGCCATTGCCCGAACTCGCATGCGTGTACTTGCCCGGGTTTTCCTTGGCCAGCTTGATGAAGTCGGCGAAGCTGCGCGCCGGGAAATCGGGATTGGCGACCAGCACGTTGGGACCGGTGGCCAACAGCGATATATGGGTGAAATCGCTGTTGCGGTACGGCATGCTCTGGTAGAGCGCGTAGTTGATGGCGTTCGAGCCCACGCCCGACAGCAGCAGCGTATAGCCGTCCGGCGCCGCCTTGGCCACCATGTCCGAGCCGATATTGCCGTTGGCGCCGCCCTTGTTCTCGACGATGACGGACTGGCCCAGGTCCTTGGCCAGTTCGGCCGCCAGCAGGCGTCCCACCGAGTCCGTGCTGCCGCCCGGCGGAAACGGCACGACCAGATGCACGGGCCGCGAGGGCCAATCCGCCTGCGCGTGGGCCGCGCCGGCCAACAACAGCACCGCCAGGGCCGCGGTCCAGCGCCGCGCTCCCGCCAACCTGAAGCCGATCTTCGTCATGCCTGTCTCCTTTGTCGTCGTGACCGGGGCGCGCCCGCGCGCCCCTCAGTGGATTTCCGGCTCTCCTTCGGCGGCCTGCTGCGGCCGCGTCTGCAGGAAATCGAAATCGCAGCCGCTGTCGGCCTGCCCGATGTGCTTGAGGTACAGCACGCCAAAGCCCCGCTCGAACTTGGGCGGCGGCGCCTGCCAGGCCGCCTTGCGCGCGGCCATTTCTTCGGCGGAAATCAGCACGTCGATGCGCCGCCCGGGCACATCCAGCGCGATCCGGTCGCCGCTGCGCACCAGCGCCAGCGGCCCGCCGACGTAGGCCTCCGGCGCCACGTGCAGCACGCAGGCGCCATAGCTGGTGCCGCTCATGCGGGCATCCGAGATGCGCACCATGTCGCGCACGCCCTGCTTGAGCAGTTTCTGCGGAATGGGCAGCTGGCCCCACTCCGGCATGCCGGGCGCGCCCTGCGGGCCGGCGTTCTGCAGCACGATGACGCAGTCGGCGTCGATGTCCAGGTCGGGCGCGTCGATGCGCTCGGCCATGTCGTTGTAATCCTTGAACACCACCGCGCGGCCGGTGTGGCGCTGCAGGCGCGCCTCCATGGCGGCCGGCTTGATGACCGCGCCATCGGGCGCCAGGTTGCCGCGCAACACGGCCAGGCCGTCGCGTTCGATCAGCGCGCGCTCGCGCGAGCGGATCACGTCCTCGTTGAACACGCGCGCGCCGGCGATGTTCTCGCCCAGCGTGCGGCCATCCACGGTCATCTGGCGGGTGTCGAGCAGGTCGCCCAATTGCACCAGCAATGCGCGCAGGCCGCCGGCGTAGTAGAAATCCTCCATCAGGTACTGGCCGGCCGGACGCAGGTTGGCCAGCACCGGCGTGCTGCGCGCCAGATGATCGAAGCGCTCCAGGTCCAGCCCGAAGCCGGCGCGGCGCGCCAGCGCGATCAGGTGCACGACCGCATTGGTCGAGCCCGACAGAGCCAGCACGGTGCGCACGGCGTTATCGAACGACGCCGCCGTCAGGATGTCGGCGGGCTTCAGGTCCTCCCACACCATCTCGACGATGCGCTTGCCCGACAGGCTGGCCATCTGCGCATGGCGGGAGTCGGGCGCCGGGATCGACGAATAGCCCGACAGGCACAGGCCCAGCGCCTCGACCGCGGCCGTCATGGTGGAGGCCGTGCCCATGGTCATGCAGTGCCCGGGCGAGCGCGCGATGCCGTCTTCCACGCCCTGCCAGTCCTCTTCGGTAATGTTGCCGGCGCGCAGCTCGGCCCAGTATTTCCAGGTATCCGAGCCCGAACCCAGGGTATTGCCGTTCCAGTTGCCGCGCAGCATGGGCCCGGCCGGCACGAACACGGTCGGCAGGCCCATCGACACCGCCCCCATCAGCAGCGCCGGCGTCGTCTTGTCGCACCCGCCCATCAGCACGCAGCCATCGGCCGGATACGAGCGCAGCAGCTCTTCGGTCTCCATCGCCAGCAGATTGCGGTACAGCATGGTAGTGGGCTTCTGGAACGGCTCGGACAGGCTCATGGCCGGCATTTCCACCGGAAAGCCGCCAGCCTGCCAGATGCCGCGCTTGACCTCCTCGACGCGCTGCTTGAAATGGCTGTGACAGGGGTTGATGTCGCTCCAGGTGTTGATGATGGCGATCACCGGCTTGCCCGCGTAGTCGGATCGGTGATAGCCCATTTGCGCGGTGCGCGAGCGGTGCCCGAAGGCACGCAGGTCTTTGACCCCGTACCAGCGGTGGCTGCGCAGGTCTTCGGGGCGTTTGCGTTTGGGAGCCTGGCTCATGATGTCTCGTCTTCCTCGGGGATATGAATGCTCTTGTGCGCCGCCGGCTCAACCGGCATCCAGCACATACTCGGCGCCGCTGCGCTCGCAGATCCGCCGCAGCCGCTCGCGCAGCGCCGCCGCCAGCGGCACGCCGTCGCGCAAGCGCCGTGCGCGCTCGGCCGCCTCCGGATCGCCGGGCACCAGCACCGGCTGGGCGGGGTCGGCCGCTGGCGTATCGTGCAGCGTGTCGATGAGGTCGTCCATCTCGGACTCGAACGAGCCGCCGGCGCGAAAGGCGTCCGGATCGAGCGCCAGGAAGAAATGCCCGACGTCATCCGGCTCGTCCGGCCTGCGCCGGGCCGCATGGCGCGCCGCCATCGCGCTGCCGCCCAGCGTGCCGCCCAACACCTGCGCCATGATGGCCAGGCCGTAGCCCTTGTGGCTGCTCATCTCGGCGGTGCCGCCCAATGGCGTGAGGCCGCCTTCGGGGCGCTCGAAGATGAATCGCATCGCGGCGGCGGAATCGGTCACGCCGGCGCCCGCCCCGTCCACCGCCCAGCCCGGCGGCAAGGGCTTGCGGTAGTAGTCGTACACCTTGACCTTGTTGGCGGCCACGGTGGTGGTGGCCATGTCGAGCAGCAACGCTTCGTTGTGGGCGGCGGGCGCGCCGAATGCGATCGGGTTGGTGCCCAGCATGGGCCGGGCGCCACGGGTGGGCACCATGATGAGCGTAGTGGCGCTGCTGGTCACCAGCGCCACGGCGCCGCGCCGCACCGCCAGGCGCGCGTAGACGCCGGCCGCGCCGAAATGATGCGAATTGCGCACCGACACCGCGCCCACGCCGTGCTCGAACGCCTTGTCGACCGCCATCCGCATGGCCTGCGCCGCCACCGGGTGGCCCAGGCCGCCCATGCCGTCGAGCAAGGCGCTGGCCGTGCCATCGCGCACCAGGCGCGGCTGCGCGTCGATGCGCAGCGTGCCGGCGCGCAGCTTGTCTTCGTAGGAGGGCAGCATGGAAATGCCATGCGAGTCGATGCCCAGCAAATCGGTCTCGGCCATCAGGTCGGCCGTCACGCCGGCCGGCGCTTCGGGCATGCCCCACGCCCGCAGCACGCGGTCGATCTGCTCCCGCACCCGGCTTATCCCAACCTTGTCCGCCTCCATACCGCTTTCGGGCACCGCGCCTCTCCTCGCTGTGGTTGTGCAGGCCGGCCTATGCCGGGCCCTGCCGGGCTAGTCCTTGTCGCGATCCACCAGCCGGTGGCGCGCCTGGCCCAGGTGAAACTGCATGGCAATGCGCGCGCGCTCGGCGTCCTGCTCGCGGATGGCGCCCAGGATGGCGGCGTGCTCGTCGGCCACGCGTTGCGCGCGCTGGCGCGAACCGGTGCGCGTCAGGCTCAGGGTCAGGCGCATGAAGCCGCTGATCGACTCGTGTATGGTTTCCAGTACCCCGAGGTAGAAATCGTTGCCGCTGGCCTCGGCGATGCTGGCGTGGAAGGCCAGGTCGGCCTCGGGCGAGACGCGGCCGTGCTCCAGCTCCTCGACGAAGGCGGCATGCGCCTCGCCGATCTTGTGCAATTGCTCGTCGGTGCGCCGCAGGGCGGCCAGGCGGGCCGCATCGCCCTCCAGCGCCACGCGCACTTCCTGGGCGCGCAGGTAGGCCCCGACGTTCTGCACGTCGCTGAACGTCTTCAGGCGCGGCGCGGGCTGGTGGCTGACGAAGGTGCCCAGCCCCTGGTGCGCCGTCACCAGCCCGTCGGCGCGCAGCCGCAGCAAGGCCTCGCGCACCACCGGCCGCGACACGCCGAACTTCTCGCAGATTTCGTGCTCGGAGGGCAGCTTGTCGCCCACGTTCAGCCGCCCCGAGACGATCTGGTCGAAGATCTGCCCGTACAGCTGGTCGGCCAACCGCACGCGCTGGCCCCGCTCCAGGTGCAGGGCGACGACGCCGTCGGCGTCGACGGCGGCGGACTTGGCGGATTCTTGCTTGCGGGCCACGGGCACTCCTGACTGGTCACTGCGGTTGCGCCATCGTACGTCATCGCGCGGCGCGCCGCGCGCCGGCGCTATTGGCGATCGCCCGCCAGCAACGCGCGCGCCACCGGCGCCACGCGCTCGCGGTCGGCCGGGTCGAGCCCGCTCAGCAGCGGCAGCATGGGCCCCATATCGGCCACGCCGGCCAGCGTCACGGCATCGTGCAGTACGCGGATCGGGCTGATCCCGTCACGGCAATCCTCCAGCGGGATATAGGCGGCGCGAACCTGTTCGGCGGCCTCGAAATCGCCTTCGTGCAGCAGATGCAGCAGGCGCATCGAGCCGCGCGGCGCCACGCATACCGACCCCGAGGTGAAGCTGCGCAGCCCGAACTGGCGAAAGTGCACGATGGCCGGCCGCTCGCCGATGCCGCTGACGATCCAGCGCGGTTCGACCTCCTTGAGCAGCGCCTCGAGGTAGGGATCGCGCGCGGGGTCCTCGCGCACCACCGCGTACTTCAGCGCGGCGATGCGGCCCTCGCCGATCAGGCGCGCCACCGTGGCCGGCGCCAGGTAGTCGGACGACTTGATGTAGACGACCGCCGGGCGGTCCATCGCGTCGCTGAAGCGGCGGATACCGTCGGCCAGCCCGGCGTCGGTGTACGGAAACGACATGGGCAGCAGCATGGCGGTGGGGAAGTCGCGCGTGCGCAGGATGGCGGCCTGGTCCATCAGCTTGCCGTAGTCGGGGCCGGCCGACGGCAGCACCCAGGTATCGGGGCCGGCGGACTCGGCCAGGAAGTCCAGCAACCGCGCATATTCGCTGACCTGCACATGGTAGAAGTTGGCGTTGCCGCCGTACATCACGCTGCGCACCCCGCCCGCCTCCAGATGACGCAGCACTGCCTGGTTGGCGGCCGGATTGAGCGTGAAATCGGCGTGGCGCGCCAGCGGCGGCACGGCAATGACGGAGCGCTGCAGGTCATCAGGGGTAACCGGGGTGGTTTTCATGGGCACGGCTCCTGCAAAATCGACAGTTGTATATGTGTTGGCGCGAGATTTTTTAAAAGTATACTTGGTTGACAAGTTAAATACTAATAAATATATTTGTCTAACAAGTAGCACGGCATGGCGGCTCCTCGTCGCGCCCTGGGCGACATGCCCCGGCAGTTCAAGGCTTTCATGGCCGACGCGGCCCGCAAGCGGGCCCGGGTGGGCCAGCAATCTGGCGCCAAGGTGGACTGACACCTGCCCAGGCAAACCGCGGCGGCCGATAGCGCGTGGCCGGCCGCCGCGCCATAAAACAACACGTGCGCTGGAGACATCGTGAACAAACTGAAATCGCTGCTGGCCGCCGCCGGCGTGGCTGCGTGCGCGGTGGGCGCCGCGCATGCGGCCCCATACCCCGACAAGCCGATCACCATGATCGTGCCCTTCGTACCGGGCGGCTCGTCCGATATCACGGCACGCGCCGTCACGCCCGGCATGAGCAGGATCCTGGGCCAGAGCTTCGTGGTCGAAAACAAGCCGGGCGCCAACAGCGCGATCGGCGCGCAGGCGCTGGCCCGCTCCACGCCCGATGGCTACACCATGATGGTGGGATCGATCGGCACGTTCGCCATCAATGAGGCCCTGTACAAGAAGCTGGCCTACAACCCCAGCAAGGACTTCTCGTACCTGACCCAGGCCGTACGCAATCCCAACGTGCTGGTGGCCCCGCCGTCGTTCCCGGCCAACACCGTGGCCGAGCTGATCGACTACGCCCGGAAGAATCCCGGCAAGGTCTCCTATGCGTCGTCGGGGACCGGGTCGTCCGACCATCTGTCGGCCATCCTGTTCCGCCAGCGCACCGACACCACCGGCGTGGACGTGCCGTACAAGGGCGGCGGCGCGGCCATCGCCGACCTGCTGGGCGCGCAGGTCAATGTGTCGTTCCAGAACCTCGGCGCGGTACAGACACACATCAAGGGCGGCAAGCTCAAGGCGCTGGCCATCACCGGCGACAGGCGCGTCGGCGAATTGCCCGACGTGCCCACGCTGGCCGAGGCCGGCGTCAAGGACATGGTGGTCTATTCCTGGCAAGGCTTCGCCGTGCCCAAGGACACGCCGCCGGCCATCGTCAAACAGCTGGCCGAGGCCTTGCGCACCACGCTGCGCGACCCGCAGGTCGAGAAGACCCTGCAGGGGCTGGGCTTCGAAGTGGTCGCCAACACGCCGGCCGAGTTCAGCCGCTTCCAGCAGGACGAAGTCAGGCGCTGGCGCGAGGTCATCGAAAAGGGCGGCATCCAGCTCGAATAGGCGCGCTCGCCCCGGCCTGCGGCGCGCTTTGGCGCACCGCAGCGCCCGGCCGAGGCAGAATCAAGTAGCATTTTCGCTTTGCCACCCTACGAATCAGACGACATGACCACCAAGCACCGCATCATCCAGGTAGGCTCCCTGGCCGGATCGCCGACGGCCAATCGGCGACTCGCCGACGAATACGATGTGCTCGAGCTGTGGCAGCAGGCCGACCGTGCCGCCGCGCTGGCCCAGCATGGCAAGGGCATCACCGCCCTGGTCACCTCGGCCAATTTCGGCGCGAACGCCGCGCTGATCGACGCGCTGCCCGATCTCAAGGCGATCTGCAGCTGGGGCGTAGGTTACGAAACCATCGACGTCGATGCGGCCCGCAAGCGTGGCGTGCTGGTCAGCAACACCCCGGACGTGCTCACCGACTGCGTGGCCGACCTGGCCTGGGGCCTGCTGATTTCGGGCGCCCGCCGCATGGCCCAGGGCGACCGCTTCGTGCGCGCCGGCCAATGGGGCCAGGTGCATGGCGGCATTCCGCTGGGCACGCGGGTCAGCGGCAAGAACCTGGGCATCATCGGCCTGGGCCGCATCGGCGAGGCCATCGCCCGGCGCGGCGACGGCTTCGACATGCAGGTGCGCTATCACAACCGCCGCCGGCGCGACGACGTCTCCTACGGCTACGAAAGCTCGCTGGCCGACCTGGCGCGCTGGGCCGATTTCCTGGTGGTCGCCACCGTGGGCGGCCCGGGCACCCGCCACCTGGTCAACCAGGAAGTGCTGGAAGCGCTGGGGCCCAAGGGCATCATCATCAACATCGCCCGCGGCCCGGTCATCGACGAAGCCGCGCTGGTGGCCGCGCTGCAGGCCGGGAAGCTGGGCGGCGCGGCGCTGGACGTGTTCGAGCACGAACCGTCGGTGCCCGACGCGCTGAAAGCCAGCGACGACACCGTGCTGCTGCCGCACATCGGCAGCGCCACCTTCGAGACCCGCATGGCGATGGAAAATCTGATGCTGGACAACCTGGCCTCGTTCTTCAAGACCGGCGACGTCATCACCCCCGTATAGGACGCCAGCCCATTGCGCGCCAATCCCGCCCAATGAAGCGGCGATTGGCGCGCTTTCCTGGACAATCCATCCCGGCCCGCCCGGTTTATCGCCCGCGGCGCCACGCCTAAGCTGGACGTTCCCCCGATTTCACACGGAGACGTTCCATGGCAGACCATTCCATCCAGGGCAAAGTCGCGCTCATCGCCGGCGGCGCCAAGAACCTCGGCGGCCTGATCGCCCGCGATCTGGCCGCCCACGGCGCCCGCGCCATCGCCATCCACTACAACAGCCCGGCGTCCAAGGCCGACGCCGACGCCACGGTCGCCGCGCTGCAGGCCGCCGGCGCCCAGGCGGTGGCGCTGCGGGGCGACCTGACCACCGCGGCCGCGGTGGAGAAGCTGTATGCCGACGCGGTGGCCGCCGTCGGCCGGCCCGACATCGCCATCAACACCGTGGGCAAGGTGCTGAAGAAGCCGTTCTCCGAGATCAGCGAGGCCGAGTACGACGACATGGCCGCCGTCAACGCCAAATCGGCGTTCTTCTTCCTCAAGGAGGCCGGCCGCCACGTCAACGACCACGGCAAGATCGTGACGCTGGTCACCTCGCTGCTGGGCGCGTTCACGCCGTTCTATGCGGCCTACGCGGGCACGAAGGCGCCGGTGGAGCATTACACCCGGGCCGCGGCCAAGGAGTTCGGCGCGCGCGGCATCTCGGTCACGGCGGTGGGCCCGGGCCCGATGGACACGCCCTTTTTCTACGGCCAGGAAAGCCCCGAAGCAGTGGCCTATCACCAGGGCGCCGCGGCGCTCTCGGCCCACTCTCCCACCGGCCTGACGCACATCGAGGATGTCGTGCCATTCATCCGCCACCTGGTCAGCGACGGCTGGTGGATCACCGGCCAGACCTTGCTGATCAACGGCGGCTACACCACCAAATAAAGCAGCCGGGGCGGGAACGGCTATGCTTTCGGCTGCGCCTGGCGCATTCCGAAAGCGAGCCTCATGGACAGATTCGACCAATACCGTGTCTTCGCCCAAGTCGCGGAAATGGGCAGCTTCATCAAGGCGGCCCACGCGCTGGAGCTGCCGCGCGCCTCCGTATCCGCCGCGGTCCAGCAGCTGGAGGCCCAGGTCGGCGCCCGGCTGCTGCACCGGACCACGCGCCAGGTGCGCCTGACGGCCGACGGCGCGCAGTTGCTGGAGCGGATCCGCCCCCTGCTGGCCGAGGTCGAGGACATCGACCAGTTGTTCCAGGCCAGCCAACGCCAGGCGGCCGGCAGGCTCAATGTCGACGTGCCCAGCCGCATCGCGCGGCGCCTGATCGCGCCCGCCCTGCCCGCCCTGCTGCGCCGCCATCCGCGCCTGCAACTGGCGCTGGGCTCGGGCGACCGCGCCATCGACCTGGTCCGCGAGGGCGTGGACTGCGCGGTGCGCATCGGCGTGCTGCACAGCAGCAGCCTGGTGGTGCGGCCGCTGGGCAGCCTTGCCCTGGTCAACTGCGCCAGCCCGGCCTATCTGCGCGAACACGGCGAACCCGGGCACCCCGGCGAACTGGCTGCCGGCCACTGGACGGTGGGCTACGCCAGCCCGCAGACCGGCCGCGCACTGCCCTGGGAATGCGCCACGACCCGCGGCGAGACGAATCTCGTCGAGGCGGCCAGCCGGGTCGTCGTCAACAACGCCGAGAGCTACATCGCCTGTTGCCTGGCCGGCCTGGGGCTGATCCAGATTCCCCGCTACGACGTGCAGCACCTGCTCGACAGCGGACAGTTGGTGGAGGTGATGCCGGACCAGCGCGCGGCCTCCATGCCGGTGGCGCTGCTCTATCCGCACCGGCGCCAGCGCTCGCGGCGGCTGGCCGTCTTCCTGGAGTGGTTCGAGGCGCTCATGCGGCCGCACCTCGAAGCCTGAACCATCAGGCTTCGCGCTCTTCCGTCTTGAGGTGGTTGTCGTGGGCGAAATCGACCACGAACTTGTACGCCAGCGGTTCGAGCTCGCGCAGGCGCTGGTCGACCACGACGCTGCGCACGCCGTCGATGACGACCGGCAGTACGTAGGGCGAGTAGGTAAGGTGGTTGCCGGCGCTGCCGGGCGGGCGGAACTGGGCCATGACGCCGGCCAGGCGCTCCGCCCAGTCGCTCGGGCGAAAACGGACACCGCTTTCGGTGACGCCGTGGATAACGAATTGTTTGACGCGAGTTGCCATGTGACCTTCACTGCGGGCTTCGCGCGCGGACGCCGGGATCGGCCGCGTCTCAAACATGCGACCCGCGCCGCGAATTGTATATGATTGATCTTTTGGCCCGCGCCCGCCCTCGGACAGGCGCCGGCCCACGACCGGCGTTTCGGCTGGCGGGCGCCGCCGGCTCACGCCGGCCCGCCATGTTCCGCCCCCCATTTTTCGTGGAGAACCCCGCGATGTCCTCTGCCCTGGCCAACATCTACTCCCGCCTGCCGGTGTCCTTCACCCACGGCCGCGGGGTCTGGCTCTGGGACGCCGGCGAGCGGCGCTATCTCGACGCCCTGGCCGGCATCGGCGTCTCCTGCCTGGGACACGGCCATCCGGGATTGGTGGCGGCCATCTCCGAACAGGCCGCGCGGCTCATCCACACCTCCAATATCTACGAGGTCCCGCAACAGGCGGCCCTGGCGCGCCGCCTGGCCGAGCTGTCCGGCATGACCGAGGTGATCTTCAACAACAGCGGCTCGGAGGCCAACGAGGCGGCCATCAAGCTGGCGCGCTACTACGGCTACAAGCAAGGCAATACGCACGCCCACATCATCACCATGGATTCGTCCTGGCATGGCCGCACCCTGGCCACGCTGGCGGCCACGGGCAGCGACAAGGCCCGCCAGGGTTTCGGGCCCATGCCGTCGGGCTTCATCCAGGTGCCCTATAACGACCTGCCGGCCATCCGCGCCGCGGGCGAGGCCGAGCCGCGCGTGACCGCCGTGCTGCTGGAAGTCCTGCAGGGCGAAGGCGGCATCCGCCCCTCCGACATGGCGTTCCTGCAGGGGGTGCGGCAGTTGTGCACCGAACGCGGCTGGCTGCTCATGATCGACGAAGTGCAATCCGGGATCGGACGCACCGGCAAGTGGTTCGCCCATCAATGGGCCGATATCCGCCCCGACGTCATGACCCTGGCCAAGGGCCTGGCCGGCGGCGTGCCCATCGGCGCGATGCTGGCCGCCGGCCCCGCCGCCGGCGTGTTCGCGCCCGGCAGCCACGGCACCACCTTCGGCGGCGGCCCGCTGGCGTGCGCCGCCGGGCTGGCGGTCATCGATGCCATCGAGCAGGAAGGCCTGCTCGCCAATGCCCACAAGGTGGGCGCCCACCTGCATGCCGCGCTGGCCAGCGAACTGGCCGGCGTGCCCGGCGTCGTCGAGGTCCGCGGCCGCGGCCTGATGCTGGGCATCGAGCTGGACCGGCCCTGCGGCATCCTGGCCACCCGCGCCATGGAAGCCGGCCTGCTCATCAACGTGACGCGCGAACGCGTCGTCCGCCTGCTGCCTCCCCTGATACTCTCCGGGGAGGAAGCCGACCAGATCGTCCGGATCCTGGTGCCGCTGATCAAACAGTTCCTCGCTCAACAGCAATAATCAACAGCGCGCCGCGGCCATGAGCCCAGGCGCAAGACCTGCGACATCATCATGACTCCTCCCACGACCCAGAACGGCCCCTTGCGGCACTTCCTGCAATTCAAAGACTTCTCGCCCGCCGAGATCGCCTACGTGCTCGAACGCACCCGCATCATCAAGGACAAGTTCAAGCGCTACGAGCCGCACATGCCGCTGCACGACCGCACGCTGGCCATGGTGTTCGAGAAAGCCAGCACGCGTACCCGCGTCTCCTTCGAGGCCGGCATGTACCAGATGGGCGGCTCGGTCATCAACCTCACGTCCAACGACTCGCAGCTGGGCCGCTCCGAGCCCATCGAAGACACCGCGCGCGTGATTTCGCGCATGGTCGACATCGTCATGATCCGCACCTTCGAGCAGACCCGCATCGAGCGGTTCGCCTCGCATTCGCGCGTGCCGGTCATCAATGGCCTGACCAACGAATACCACCCGTGCCAGATCCTGGCCGACATCTTCACCTACATCGAACACCGCGGCCCCATCGCCGGCAAGACCGTGGCCTGGATCGGCGACGCCAACAACATGTCGTACACCTGGCTGCAGGCCGCCGAAATGCTGGGCTTCACGCTGCATGTGTCGACGCCCGCCGGCTACGAGCTGGATCCGGCCCGCATCGGCGCGCCGGCCGCCGGCGTGCTCAAGCAGTTCAAGGACCCGATGCAGGCCTGCCAGGGCGCGCACCTGGTGACCACCGACGTCTGGACCAGCATGGGCTACGAAGCCGAGAACGAAGAGCGCCGCGCCGCCTTCGCCGACTGGTGCGTGGACGCCGAGATGATGGCCGCCGCCGATCCGCAGGCCGTGTTCATGCACTGCCTGCCGGCACACCGCGGCGAGGAAGTCACCGGCGAAGTCATCGACGGCCCCCAAAGCGTGGTCTGGGACGAGGCCGAGAACCGCCTGCACGTGCAGAAGGCGCTGATGGAATTCCTGCTGCTGGGCCAGATCGCCTGAGCCGGCGCCGGGCGCGGCGCCCCCGCGCCGCCCGGCCGCCCGCGCCCAAAAGCGCTAAAATGCCCCGTTAGACTTCTTGTTTGACGGCCCGTTGCTGTCAAAGTCCTGTTGGCGTTTCACCTCAAACAATGACTACTATTCTCCCGAACCTTCCTACCGGCCAGAAGGTCGGCATCGCCTTTTCCGGCGGCCTGGATACCAGCGCCGCGCTGCTGTGGATGCGCCAGAAAGGCGCCGTGCCCTACGCGTACACCGCAAACCTGGGCCAGCCCGACGAGCCGGATTACGATGAAATCCCCCGCCGCGCCATGCAATACGGCGCCGAAGCGGCCCGCCTGGTCGACTGTCGCGCGCAACTGGTCGCCGAAGGGATCGCCGCGCTGCAGGCCGGCGCCTTCCATATCTCGACCGCCGGCCTGACCTACTTCAACACCACGCCCATCGGCCGCGCCGTCACCGGCACCATGCTGGTGGCCGCCATGAAGGAAGACGGCGTCAACATCTGGGGCGACGGCAGCACGTTCAAGGGCAACGACATCGAGCGCTTCTACCGCTACGGCCTGCTGACCAACCCGGACCTGAAGATCTACAAGCCCTGGCTGGACCAGACCTTCATCGACGAACTGGGCGGCCGCGCGGAAATGTCCGAGTACATGCGCCAGGCCGGTTTCGACTACAAGATGTCGGCCGAGAAAGCCTACTCGACGGACTCCAACATGCTTGGCGCCACCCACGAAGCCAAGGACCTGGAGCACCTGAGTTCCGGCATCCGTATCGTGCAGCCCATCATGGGCGTGGCCTTCTGGCAGGACAGCGTGCAGATCAAGGCCGAGGAAGTGACGGTGCGCTTCGAGGAAGGCCAGCCGGTCGCCCTCAACGGCGTCGAATACGCCGACCCGGTCGAACTGCTGCTGGAAGCCAACCGCATCGGCGGCCGCCACGGCCTGGGCATGAGCGACCAGATCGAAAACCGCATCATCGAAGCCAAGAGCCGCGGCATCTACGAAGCCCCGGGCCTGGCGCTGCTGTTCATCGCCTACGAGCGCCTGGTCACCGGCATCCACAACGAAGACACCATCGAGCAGTACCGCGAGAACGGCCGCAAGCTGGGCCGCCTGCTGTACCAGGGCCGCTGGTTCGACCCGCAGGCCATCATGCTGCGCGAAACCGCGCAACGCTGGGTCGCGCGCGCCATCACCGGCGAAGTCACGCTCGAGCTGCGCCGCGGCAACGACTACTCGCTGCTGAACACCGAATCGGCCAACCTGACGTACGCGCCGGAGCGGCTGTCCATGGAGAAGGTGGAAAACGCCCCCTTCACGCCGGCCGACCGCATCGGCCAGCTCACCATGCGCAATCTCGACATCGTCGATACCCGCGAAAAGCTGTTCACCTATGTCAAGACCGGCCTGCTGGCGCCTTCGGCCGGCTCGGCGCTGCCGCAGATCAAGGACGACAAGAAGTAGGCGGCAAGCGCTCGGGGTGTGCCTGTCCCGGTGGGGACAGGCACACGCTGCCGCAGGTGTCGCTCCCCGTGCGTGGACAGGCGCCTACAGTTCCACCTGCATGCCCATTTCCACCACGCGGTTGGGCGGAATCTTGAAAAAACGGGTGCTGCGGGTGGCGTTGCGCGCCATGAACGCGAACAGCGCGCGGCGCCAGCGCGCCATGGCCGGCCGCCGCGCCGCCACCACGGTCTGGCGCGACAGGTAGAACGACGTCCGCATCGGCTCGAGGTCGATCTCGGGATAGGCCTCGGCCACCTGGCGCAATGCGTCGGGCACGTCCGGGTCTTCCTTGAAGCCGTAGTTGATGCTGGCTTGCCAGCTCGACGCGCTGACCTTGTGCATCTCGAAGCGCTCGTCGTCCGAGACATAGGGCACGTCGGCCACCCGGATCGACAGGAACAGCACATGATCGTGCAGCACCTTGTTGTGCTTGAGGTTGTGCAGCAGCGCCGGCGGCACGTTGCCGGCGTTCATGGTCATGAAGATCGCCGTGCCCTGCACCCGCGCCGGCGGGAACGCCTCGAGCTGCGTCATGAACTCCCGCAAGGGCTGCCGGTCGCGCGCCTGCATGTCGGCCAGCAGGCGGCGGCCGCGCCGCCACGTCATCATGAGCGTGAACACCACCACGCCGACCAGCAGCGGCAGCCAGCCGCCCTCGTGGATCTTGAAGATATTGGCGCCGAACAGCAGGATGTCGATCACAAGCAGCGCGCCCAGCAGCACCATCCACAGCACCCGCTTGCCGCCGGTGGAGCCGCGCGGCAGCACCGCGAACGCCAGCACCGAAGTCGTCAGCATGGTTCCGGTCACGGCAAAGCCGTAGGCGGCGGCCAGGTTCTCTGAGTTGCGAAACAGCAGCACCAGCACCAGCACGGCGCACAGCAACAAGGCGTTGACCTGCGGCAGATATATCTGCCCCTTCTCGACCGCCGAAGTATGCAGGATCTGCATGCGCGGCCAGAAACCCAGCTGCACGGCCTGCCGCGTCACCGAAAAGGCGCCGGAAATCACGGCCTGGGACGCCACCACGGTGGCCACCGTGGCCAGGCCGACCAGCGCCGCCAGCCCCCATTCGGGCGCCATCAGGAAAAACGGGTTGCGTATCGCCGCCGGGTCGCGCAGCAGCAAGGCGCCCTGGCCGAAATAGCACAGCGTCAGCGCCGGCAGCACCATGGCGAACCAGGCGCGCCGGATCGCCGGCCGCCCGAAATGCCCCATGTCAGCATACAGGGCCTCGGCGCCGGTCAGCGCCAGCACCACCGCGCCCAGCAGCAGAAAGCTCATCATCGGGAACTCGGCGATGAAGCGCAGCGCCCACACCGGGTTGAGCGCGGCCAGCACCTCCGGCGTCAACCAGACCTGGTACCCGCCCAATACCGCCAGCGTCGCGAACCACAGCGCCATGATGGGGCCGAACAGCTTGCCCACCGCGCCGGTGCCGTGCGACTGGATGGCAAACAGGGCCACCAGCACCACCAGCGCCACGGGCACCACCCAGGGCTCGAGCGTGTGCGACACGATGCTGATGCCTTCGAGCGCCGACAGGACCGAAATAGCCGGCGTGATCATGCTGTCGCCATAGAACAGCGCCGCGCCGAAAATGCCCAGCACGATCAGCAGCCAGCGCGCCCTGCCCTCGCGTCCGCGCACGGCCAGCTCCAGCAGCGCCAGCGTGCCGCCCTCGCCCCGGTTGTCGGCGCGCAGCACCAGCGTCACGTACTTGAGCGACACCACGATCATGAGCAGCCAGAACAGGATGGAAAGCACCCCCAGCACATGGGCCGGCTGCAGGTCGTCGATGGTGTTCAGGCAGGCACGCAAGGTGTATAGCGGGCTGGTGCCGATGTCACCGTATACCACCCCCAGCGCCCCCAGCATCAATGCCATGCGCGACGACGGCGCGTGGATGGCGGTCTTGGCATCGCGGGGCGCGCCGGCGGCAGTGTGGGTCATGATGCTCGTTCTTGTCGGGTGAGTTGCGTACCGATGCGCGGGCCGGGAAAAACCACCGACAGCCGCGTGCCCGCATACTCGGGCCGGCTGGACAGCTTCCACCATGCGCCATGGGCGTGCGCGATCTCGCGCACGATCGCCAGCCCGAGGCCCGAGCCGCCGGCCTTGGCGTCCGGCGCGCGGTAGAAGGCCTCGAATACGCTGTCGCGCTCCTGCGGGCTGATGCCCGGGCCGTCGTCCTCGACGATCAGCGCCGGCGGATTGACGCCTATGGTCAGGCAGATGCGGCCGCGCGGCTTGCCGTAGCGCAGCGCGTTATCGATCAGGTTGCCCAGCATTTCGTCCAGCAGCAGCGGGTCGCCATCGATCCAGACCGGTTGCTCGGGCGCCACCAGGTCGATCTCGGCCTGGGCGGCGCGCACGCGCGGAATCCACTCGGCGCCGCTGGCGCGAACCCATTCGCACAGGTCCAGGCGAATGAAGCGATCCTGCGGCCGCGCGTCGGGATCGGCGCGCGCCATCACCAGCAACTGCTGGCCCAGCCGGATCATGCGGTCGCTGACGGCCTTGATGCGCTCGGCGCGCATCCGCACGTCCTCGGGCAGGGGCCGCGCCAGCATCAGCTCGGACTCCAGGCGCAGCCCGCTCAGCGGCGTGCGCAGCTGGTGCGCGGCGTGCCCGATGAAGCGGCGCTGGGCCGCCAGCGATGCATCGAGGCGGCCCAGCAGGTCATTGATGTGCGTGACCAGCGGCGCGATCTCGGCCGGCAGGTCCGCCACTTCCATGGCCTGCATGTCGTCGATCGAGCGCTGGCGGATTTCCTCGGCCAGGTGATTGACCGAGCGCAGGCCCGAACGCACGCCGCGGATGATGACTCCGGTAAACAGCGCGATCAGGACGATCTGGCCCACCACCATCAGCCAGAAGAAGTCTTCCAGCATCCAGACCGACATGTCGATCTTGTGCGTGATCACCCAGGTCGCGGCCAGGTCCAGCAGCACCAGCAGCAGCACCGGCGGCATCAGGCGCAGCACGAGGTGGCGCGCCAGCGAGCCGCGCGGCAGCCTCCAGCCTACGGGATCGGGCGGCGGCGGCGTGGGGGGAAGGGAATTCATGGTCGGAAGGCTGGCGCCGGCATGCTCCGCGCCTGGGTCCGCCGGCCCAGGCCCATCACGCGGCTTCCACGTCCAGCATGTAGCCGAAGCCGCGCACCGTCTGGATGCTGGCGCCGGATCCCTCGAGCCGCTTGCGCAGGCGGTAGACGTACACCTCGACGGCGTTCTCGCTGAAATCGGCATCCCAGGCCGACAGGGAGTTGACGATCTGGCGCTTGGTCACGACCCGGCCGGAACGCGCCATCAGCATCTCCAGCACGGACAGCTCGCGCACCGACAATGCCAGGCGCGTGCCGTTGGCGCGCACTTCGCGCCCGACGGTGTCGAACACCAGCGGGCCGACCTCGATCTGGGGTTGCGCCTGTCCGGACCGGCGGCGGCCCAGGGCGCGCACGCGCGCGGCCAGCTCGGGCAGGTCGAAAGGCTTGGTGACATAGTCGTCGGCGCCGGCGTCCAGGCCCGCCACGCGGTCGTCCAGGCCGTCGCGGGCGGTGAGGATAAGTACCGGAACCTGGTTGCCGTCCTGGCGCAATTGGCGCAGCACTTCGAGGCCGCTCATGCCGGGCAGGTTGAGGTCCAGCAGGAGGAGATCGTAGGGCTGGCCCGCCAGGGCCCCCAGGACCTTGTCGCCCTCGGTCAGCCAATCGACCGCATACCCCTGGTCGGCCAGGAACTCCTGGAGCGCATGGCCCAGGGTGGTGTCATCTTCGATTACGAGTACTCGCATTCCGCGATTCTAGCGCGATCCGGGCCGACGGCAAGGCCCGCGCCCGCGGCGCGGACACCCCGGGAGCGGGAGCCGTTGCCGGTCAGGGAGCCGCGGGTGCGGCCGATGCGCCTGCCTCGCCGGGCGCGCCCTGGGGCGCGGGGCTGGTGATGAAGCCGATGCGCGTCATGCCCGAACGGCGCGCCGACGCCATGACCTGGGCCAACGTCTCGTAACGGGTGGCCTGGTCGGCGCGGATACGGATCTCGGCCTGCGGCTTGTCGCCGGCGATTGCCTTGAAGCGGTTGGGCAGGTCGTCGATGCTGACCGGCTTCTCGTCCCAGAACAACGCGCCATTGGCGTCGATGGCCAGGTCGACCGTCTTGGGCTCTTCCTCGATCTGCTGGGCGCTGACCTGGGGAATGTTGATGCGGATCGAATGGGCCAGCAGCGGCGCCGTGATGATGAAAATCACCAGGAGCACCAGCATGACGTCGATCAGCGGCACCATGTTGATCTCCGACACGGTGTGGCTGCCCGAGCCCTTGTTGTCGAAGCTGCCGAAAGCCATTATTCGCTCCCCCGGCCATGCTGGCGGCGCAGGGCACGCACCTTGCCGTCGGACACGGCCACCTGCTGGCCGGTGGTCAGGAAGGCGAACAGATCATGCGCGAACGCATCCAGGCGCGACAGGAACACCCGGTTGTTGCGCACGAAGGCGTTGTACGCCAGCACCGCCGGAATGGCCACCGCCAGGCCCAGGCCAGTCATGATCAGGGCCTCGCCCACCGGGCCGGCGATGCGGTTGATGGTCACGCCATCGGACAGGCCGATGCCCACCAGCGCGTGATACACGCCCCACACCGTGCCGAACAGCCCCACGAACGGCGCGGTCGACCCCACCGAGGCCAGCACCGTCAGACCGTTCTCCAGCTTGGCGGTCTCCTCGTCGATGACCTTGCGCATGGTGCGCGACACGAATTCGCCGTTCGAACCGCTTTCCTCCAGCTTGGTGGCGCCGAACTTGGCGTGGTGCTGCTGCGCGTGCATGGCATGGCTGGCCAGGTGCGAGAACGGGTCGCGCGCGCCGTGCGTGACGATTTCGTTCTCGACCTGTTCGAGCGAACTGGCATTCCAGAACTTGTTGAGGAAGTGCGCGGCGCGCTTGCGCATGCCCATGTTGCCCACCGCCTTGACCACGATCAGGTACCAGGTGACCAGCGACATGACGATCAGGATGACGAACAGCGTCTTGCCCACGAAGTCGCTTTGCGCGACGAAGTGCAGGAACCCCATGTCCGGCGTGGCCAGCGGCGCGGGCGGCACGGCGGGCGCCGCCGCGCTCAGGGCCTGGGCGGCCTGGTTGAGCGCTTCCGTGCCGGTCTGGGCGGCGGCGCCCGCGGCCTCGCCGGCCTGCTGGGCCAACGGCGCGGCAGTGGGCGCGCCCGGCGTGGCCGCCGCCGAGGGCGTGGCCGCTTGCGCCACCAGCGTGGCGGTGTTGATAGCGTTGGACATCTCAGTTCCTCATCACGAAATCGAACGGTAATTTGGCCTTGGCCGGATACGCCACGCCATTACGGGTAAGGGGTTTGAAGCGGGCCTTGCGCGCGGCGGCCAAGGCCGACTCGTCCAGGCGCGAAAAACCGGACGAGGTATCGATGCTGGCGCGGTCGACCAGGCCCTGGGTGCTGATTTCCACCAGCACCACCACCCGCCCTTCTTCACGCAGGCGCTTGGACGCCATGGGATAGACGGGCATGGGGCGCGCGCCCTGGTATTCGACGCTGGAGACCATGATGGGCTCGTCCGGCGGCGGCGCCTGGCGCGGCGCCTGCGTCACCTGCTGGGCGCCCTGAGGGGCGCCGGTGGGCGGCGTCTCGATCTTCTTGGGCTCCGGAGGCGCCTCGGGTTTGGGTTGCGGCTTGGGCTTGGGTTTCGGTTTGGGCTTCGGCTTGGGCTTGGGCGCCGGTTCGGGCGGCTTCTCGACCACGGGCTCGGGTTCGGGCTCGGGTTCGACCACCGGTTCGGGTTCCGGCTCCGGCTCCGGCTCGGGCTCGATCACCGGCTCGGGTTCGGGCTCGGGCGGGGTTTCCTCCACCGGCGTGGGCGGCTCGGGCGTGGGCTCGGCCTGCGCCAGCTGCGGCAGGGGCGCCTCGATGATGCTGACCATCACCGCCTCGGGCTCGAGCAATTCGGGGCGCTCCGTCTTGGACAGGAACACCGCGCCTATCACGGCGGCGTGCAGGGCAAGAACGGTAAATCCGGCACCCGCGCGCAGGGCAAGCGACGTATGCGATGAAAAAGACCGACCAGATTGGGGGCTAGGCATGAATCAGCCAGGTACATTGACAATTCAGCCGGACGGCATGCACGACGATGCGGGCATGCCTATCCGGCTATTCCGAATTCGCCACGATATATTAAATGCGAATGATTCGCAAGCTCCATTCGGTCGCCAGAAACGAGAAATTCAACATGCCGCGAACACCTGCCGCGGCGCGCCCGGGCCGCGCCGAGCGCGCAACAAAAAACCCCGCGCGGTGCGCCGATGCGCCTTCGCCGGGGTTATTGCGCCTGCTTGCGCAGGATGGTGATATTGATTTGCTTCTTGATTCTTGGTGGGTGCTACAGGGGTCGAACCTGTGACCTACGCCTTGTAAGGGCGCCGCTCTACCAGCTGAGCTAAGCACCCCTTGCACCGCATTGCTGCCTCGGGGCCACTCAAGTAAATCGCGGGGCGCAGTATAGCGGACCCGGTTTTGTTAGGCAAATCGGCAGCGCCGATTTGCCTTTGCGTCCATCAGTTGACGGCGTCTTTCAGCGCCTTGCCCGGACGGAACTTCGGCACCTTGGCCTTTTTGATCTTGATCGTTTCACCGGTACGGGGATTGCGGCCAGTGCGTGCGGCGCGCGCGGACACGGCAAAAGTGCCGAAGCCCACCAGCGTGACCGTGCCGCCCTTCTTCAGGGTGGTCTTTACGGCACCGATCAGGGCGTCAAGCGAACGGCCGGCGGCGGCTTTCGAGATATCGGCCTTGCTGGCGATGTGATCGATGAGTTCGGTTTTGTTCATTCAGGTTTACCCCTCACAAGGTATTGGGTTTTCCAGACGCGCAGAGCAAGTAGACAGACAGGCGCCGGCAAACAGAGAACGGACGAGTGAAAAAAATTTTTCTTGCGCTGCAAAGCACAACTTTTTAAAGGCTGCGTCGCAGGTACTTCCAGGCACATGAAGCCAGGGAAGGAGCTGCGACGCAGAGCAGTATTAGGCCTTGGCCGGACGCGGCTGTCAAGAGAAAACAGCGCCCTAAGCCGCGCCAATACTAGCTTTTAGCGCTTTCCGCAATAAACAAAAACGCTACATGCAAACCTTTGCGCGCCCGCTTGCGCGGCGTCAAGCGTCGGCCCAGCGGCGCAGCAGGTTGTGATAGACCCCGGTCAGCTGCACGATCGAAGCGTGGCCCGGCGTATCCTGGTTCAGGCGCTGGATCGCCACGTCCATCTCCAGCAGCAGGCTGCGCTGGCTGTCTTCGCGCACCAGGCTTTGCAGCCAGAAAAAGGCGCTGATGCGCGCGCCCCGCGTCACCGGCGTGACCTTGTGCAGGCTCGTGCCCGGATACAGCACCATATGTCCGGCGGGCAGCTTGACCGCGCGCGGGCCGTAGGTGTCGTCGACGACCAGCTCGCCGCCGTCGTAGCTGTCCGGTTCGGAAAAGAACAGCGTCGCCGACAGGTCGGTGCGCACCCGCTCGGCCGTGCCCGGCACGGGGCGCAGCGCATTGTCGACGTGGTAGCCGAAGGCCTCGCCCCCTTCGTAACGATTGAACAGCGGCGGAAAGATCTTGCGCGGCAAGGCCGCCGACATGAACAGGTTGTTCGCGGCCAGGCGCTGCAGGATGAGGCCGCCGAGCTCCTGAGCCAGCGGGTGCTGCTCGGACAGCTGGCGGTTGTGCTTGACCTGCGCCGACTGGTAGCCGGCCGTGACCTTGCCGTCGACCCAGTCGGCCGCCTCCAGGCGCCCACGGATCCGGGCGGCTTCGGCGGGGGTGAAGAGGTCGGCGATCTGAATCAGCATGATGGGACTCCGTGACGTGGGCGAGCTGCGCGGGCAGGCATCAAGGTTGCAGACAGCCGCGCAATGCCTGATCGAAGTCGAACAGCAGGTCGGCCTCGTCCTCGATGCCTACCGACACACGGATCAGGCTGTCGGCGATGCCCATCTGCGCACGCTTCTCCGCCCCCATCTCGTAATAAATCGTATGCGCTGCCGGCAAGGCCAGGCTGCGCGTATCGCCCAGGTGCGTGGCCATCAGCACGATCCGCAGGCGGTTGAGGAAATCGAAACAATCGATGCCCTCGGCCAGCTCCACGCCCAGCAGGCCGCCATAGCGGCCATCGAACAGCGCGCTGGCGCGCTGGTGTTGCGCGTGGCAGGACAGGCCTGGATAGTGCACCCGCGCCACGCCCGGATGGCCTTGCAGGAAAGTGGCCAGGGCCAGGGCGTTGGAGCAATGGCGCGCCATGCGCAGCGCCAGCGTTTCGGTGCCGATGGCGATACGGTGCGCGGGCTCGGCCGCCAGCGTGCCGCCCATGTCGCGCAGCCCTTTCTTCTTGATCTGGGTCAGCCCCCAGCCGGTGGGCGCTCCCTTGCGGTACGACTCGTAGATATTGGCGTACCCGCTCCAGTCGAACAGGCCGGTATCGGTCACCGCGCCGCCCAGCGCATGGCCGTGGCCCGCGATGTACTTGGACAGCGAATTCATCACCAGCGAAGCGCCCACCTCGACCGGGCGGAACATCCACGGCGAGGTCAGCGTGTTGTCCACCACATAGACCAGGCCGCGCTCGCGGCACAACTCGCCCATCCCGACCAGGTCGGCGATCTGGGTGCCGGGGTTGGCGATGGTCTCGGTGAACACCATGCGGGTATTCGGCCGCAGCGCGTCGCGCACCTGCCGGACGTCGGTGGCGTCGACCATGGTGACTTCCACGCCCAGTTCCATCAGCGTATTGAGCAGGCTGTTGGTGTTGCCGAAGACGTACTGGCTGGACACCAGATGATCGCCGCGCCGCAGCAGCGTGGTGAAGATGGCCGCCAGCGCCGCCATGCCGGTGGCGAAGCTGACCGTGCTCTTGCCGGCTTCCATGCGCGTGATGCGCGCTTCCAGCGCCGTGGTGGTGGGCGTGCCCTGCCGCGCGTAGGTGAACCCGGCCTTGCCCTGGAACACCGCGGCCAGCTCGCGCGCATCCTCGTAGACGTACTCGGACGAAGGATGCATGGGTTTGTGCACGGCGCCGTGCTCGGCGGATTGATCGCGGTCGGAATGAACGATGGTGGTGGTGAAGCCGTTCTGGTGCATGGTGTCGGACGTTCGAAGAGGCGCGCGGCGCGACGGCGCGCCGCTGCAAGAGTTTACCCCTGGCGCTGGCGCACCGATTCGTAGAGGCAGACGGCGCTGGCCACGCTGACGTTCAGGCTCTCGACCGAGCCGAGCATGGGAATGCGCACCAGCTGATCGCAGGTCTCGCGCGTCAGCCGGCGCATCCCCTCGCCCTCGGCGCCCATGACCCACGCCATCGAACGGCGCGCATCCACCTGGTGCATGCTCTCGCCTGCCTGGTCGTCGGTGCCGACCAGCCAGACATCGCGCTCCTTCAATTCGCGCATGGTGCGCGCGAGATTGGTCACGGTCAGGTAGGGAACGGTATCGGCCGCGCCGCAAGCCACGCGCTGCACGGTGGCGTTCAGGCCCACGGCGCGATCGCGCGGCGCAATGACCGCGTGCACGCCGGCCGCGTCCGCCGTGCGCAGGCAGGCGCCCAGGTTGTGCGGGTCCGTCACGCCGTCCAGGATCAGCAGCAGCGCCGGCCCCTCGATCACCTCGAGCACCTCGTCGATGCCGACCGCCAGGCTGCGCTCCTCGGCCACCGCCACCACGCCCTGGTGCCGGGTGCCGCGCGCCAGCCCGTCGAGCCGCTCGGCCGCCACCGGATGCACGCGGCGGCCGGCCCGCTCGGCCTGCTCCAGGAACGTCTGCATGCGCTTGTCGCGCCGCGACGCCTCGACATAGATTTCCTTGATCGACTCGGGCGCGTGGCGCAAGCGCGCAACGACCGCGTGAAACCCCGCCAGAACTTGGGTCGACGCCATGAATGAATACCTTCGTGATTGAAACGTGAAACGCCGCCGGAAAGCGGCGGCGGGCCGGGCCCTGCGGCCCGGTCTACGGTGCAATGTTACCGCCTGCGGCCCCGGACGGGGCCGCCTGGCCGGTTCAATGGCGCGCGCGCGCCGGCTTTTTCTTGGCTGGCGCGCCGGCGCTCTTGGCCGCCTTGGGCGTGCTGGCCGGCTTGCTGGCCTGCTTGGCCTCGGCGCGCCGCTGCTTGGCGGTCTGCCCCTTCAAGGCCGCCGGCTTGGGGGCCGCCGCCTTCTTGACCCTGCGCCCCTCGTCGGCACCGCGCGCGGCGGCCTTGCGCAGCGCGTCGAAACTGGTGCCCTTGACCAGGCGGAACTCGATGCGGCGCGCTTCCAGGTCCACCCGCGATACCTGCACCTGAACCTTGTCGGTCAGGCGGTAACGCATGCCGGTGCGCTCGCCGCGCAGTTCGTGCAGGGCATCGTTGAACTGGAAATACTCGCCGCCCAGCTCCGAGACATGCACCAGTCCCTCGACGTGCAGGGTATCCAGGGTCACGAAGATGCCGAAGCTGGCCACGCCGGTCACCGTCCCGCTGAAATCCTCGCCGACGCGCTCCTTGACGAACCAGCACTTCAGCCAGGCTTCGACATCGCGCGACGCCTCGTCGGCGCGCCGTTCGCTGCCCGACAGGATCAGCCCCAGCTTCTCCCACACGGCGTGCTCGTGCTCGCGCTGCGACCGCCCGATGACGATGGGCTGGTCTTCCAGTTCCGGCATGTAGCGCTGGCCTTCGAGCAGCGCCTTGATCACGCGGTGGGTCAGCAGGTCGGGATAACGGCGGATCGGCGAAGTGAAATGGGTATAGGCGGGATACGCCAGCCCGAAGTGGCCGAGGTTGTCCGGGCTGTAGATCGCCTGCTGCATGGAGCGCAGGCACATGGTCTGCAGCAGCGGGTAATCGGGACGCCCGCGCACCGAGTCGAGGAACTCGCCATAGTCCTTGGCGGTGGGTTCGTCGCCGCCGCCCAGCGACAGGCCCATGGTGCGCAGGAAGTCGCGCAGCGACTGCAGGCGCTCGGGCGTGGGACCTTCGTGGATGCGGTACAGGCCGGGGTGCTTGCTGCGCGACATGAAATCGGCCGCGCACGTGTTGGCCGCCAGCATGCATTCTTCGATCAGCTTGTGGGCGTCGTTGCGCACCATGGGCACGATCTGCTCGATGCGGCCAAGCTCGTTGCAGACGATGCGCGTCTCGACGGTTTCGAAGTCGATGGCGCCGCGCTTGCGCCGCTGCTGCGACAGCAGCTGGTACAGCTCGTGCAGGTGGCGCACATGCGGCATGATGGCGCCCAGCGCGTTGGCCGCCGGGCCGCCCGGCTGCTGCAGCGCCTCCCAGATGCTGGTGTACGTGGTGCGCGCATGCGAATGCATCACCGCGTTGTAGAACTGGTAGGCCGTCACCGTTCCGGCCCTGGCGCCGGTCGCCGGGATCACCATGTCGCACACCAGCACCAGGCGGTCGACATTGGGGTTGAGCGAGCACAGCCCGTTGGACAGCACCTCGGGCAGCATCGGAATCACGCGGCGCGGGAAATACACGCTGGTGCCGCGCTCGTAGGCATCGTCATCGAGCGCGTCGTTGGGCCGCACATAGTTGCTGACGTCGGCAATCGCCACCAGCAGGCGCCAGGCCGGCCGCTTGCGCTGGCCGGTGCCCAGCTCGACCGGCTCGCAGTACACCGCGTCGTCGAAGTCGCGCGCGTCCTCGCCGTCGATGGTGATCAGCGGCACGTCGCGCAGATCCACGCGCTGCTTCAGATCGGTCTTGCGCACCGAATCCGGCAGGCGCGCGGCCTGCTTGTTCGCGGGTTCCGAAAAATCGACCGGCACGTCGAACTTGCGCACCGCGATTTCGATTTCCATGCCGGGATCATCGATCTCGCCCAGCACCTCGTACACGCGGCCCAGCGGCTGCGTATGGCGGGTGGGCTGCTCCATGATCTGCACCGACACCACCTGCCCGTGCTGGGCTCCGTTGGTGTCGCTGGGCGGAATGAGGATGTCGTGCTTGATGCGCTGGTCTTCCGGCACGACGATGGACAATCCATGTTCGTGCAGGAAGCGGCCCACCAGCTTGTTGGTGCGCCGCTCGATGACCTCGACGATGGCGCCTTCCGGCTTGCCGCGGTATTCGCCCGACGGCTTGACCAGGACGCGGTCGCCGTGCAGCACTTTGAGCATCTCGCGCGGCGACAGGAAAATATCGGGCCCGCCGTCGTCCCGCACCAGGAAGCCGAAGCCATCGCGGTGGCCTTGCACGCGGCCGGCCACGAAATCGAGTTTGGTGGCCAGCAGCAGCACACCCTTGCGGTTGGGAAGCAGTTGACCGTCGCGCTCCATCGCGCCGAGCCGGCGCTCGAAGCCGACCAGCGTCGCGGGCCGTTCCACGCCCATGCGCTCAGCCAGTTCGGCGGGCGACAACGGCGCCCCGGCCGACCGCAATGCCTTCAGAATGGCTTCGCGAGAAGGGACATCGGGGTCGAAGTCGGCAGGCACATCGGGCGTAGATCTGTTGTTATTGGATTCGTTGTTCGATCGTTTTGCCAAAGCTGAAAGTTCCGTATATAATGCGCAGCTTCTGTGGTTAGCCCAGCGGCAACACTGCAGCAGAAAGTGATACTCGATTCAGTATTATCACAGCATTATCGGCCTGTTTTTCAGGCGTGTGATCGGACTGAATCCGGTATTTGGTGATTTTGAAGTAGTTTTGTTTCAACGTCGAATCGACGTCCTCGCGAAACACCTGACAGGCAATCCGGATACGCAAGTCTACGGATTAAATACTGCAAGGTAAACCGCAAAGACGCTGTTCTCGGCAACGTGACAGGCACCTCGAAAGCAGCAAGCCGGCAGGGTATCACAAGCTCTGAGACAGTGCCCAGGTGGCGGAATTGGTAGACGCGCATGGTTCAGGTCCATGTGCCGCAAGGTGTGGAGGTTCGAGTCCTCTCCTGGGCACCACGGAATTCGCAAGGCAGGCAATGCCTGCCTTCATGAAAGCCCCGGTCGATCGCAAGATTGCCGGGGCTTTCTCTTTGCGGCGCCCCGCTCAACCGCTTTTGCCCCGGCGGCCTGCGCGCAGCACGTGGTGGCGCCGATAGACCTCATCGCCCATCGCCCGCACCTGCCCCTGCACCAGTGCATGAAAGGGAGCCAGCAAGGCGTCGAAACGCGCCGGCGCCTCCAGCGCGTTGAGCACCTGCGCCACGGCCTCGATGGTCGACAGCGCGCCGGGCAGATCGGCGTGACGCACCCGATAGCCGGACACGCCATCGGCCGGCAGCGCCAGGCGCGGCAGGCTTGCCAGATCGGGATTGCCCGCCACCAGCCCGCGCGCCTGCCGCCACGAACCATCGGGCACCACCAGCAACAGCGGGGGACCGCCCTCCTCGCCCACCGACGCCGGCTCGCGCGCCGTCTCGCCCGGAAACAGCAGCCAGCTGCGCACGCCGGGCCGCCGCCACAAGGCGGGGTCGAAGCGCTGGCCCACGTGCAGCTCTGCCTGGCGCAGCCCGAGCGCCGCCAGGCGGGCGGTATTGAGCGCATGGCGCGCCTCCGCCGGGTGTTGCAAAAACAACACGCGGGTACGGCACGCGAGCGCCGGAATCAGCGCGCACAGGCAATGGGATTGGGGCCGCGCGCAGCGCGCGCACATGGGACGGGACATGGAGAGTGCATCGCGGCGAACACCGGCCGCCTGATGGGCGCAGTGTGCCACAGGACCGCGGGCAGCGATTTTTTCAGGGCGACTTGCACCACCGCGAAAAAGTGTGCATAATTCGCCTCCTTGCTTGATCTGACGCAGCGACAGCGGCGGCAGGCAGCAAAGCCCAGGTGGCGGAATTGGTAGACGCGCATGGTTCAGGTCCATGTGCCGCAAGGTGTGGAGGTTCGAGTCCTCTCCTGGGCACCAATACAGACTTCACGATACCTGTCGTGATGCGCCAAAAAACCCCGGTCGCGCAAGCGCCGGGGTTTTTCTTTGCGGCGGCCGCCGGCCGTCAGCGCACCAGTTCGCGCGTCATCGCGACATGCACGATGCCCGCCTCGACGAACTCGTCGCCTTCGGCCTGAAAACCGTGTGCCTCGTAAAAGCCGCGCGCGTGCGATTGCGCGTGCAGCACCAGCATGCGATGTCCGTCGCCGTGCCCCTGCTCGATCAGCGCGTCCAGTATCCGCCCGCCCACGCCCAGCCCGCGGGCGCGCTTGCGCACCGCCATGCGGCCGATGTGGCCATCGGGCAACAGCCTGCCGGTACCCAGCGGCGCGCCGTCGGCGCCATAGGCGACCGCGTGGACCGACAACGGGTCGAAATCGTCCAGTTCGATATCCTCGGGCACGCGCTGTTCGGCAACGAACACCTCGAAGCGCACGGTGGTGGCGTCTTCGCGCAAACGGTCCCAGGTTCCCAATACGATACGTAGCGGCGCGGCGGTTTGCGGCATGGCGATTCCCCTTCTATGCTTGCGGCGGCGCGCCTGTGCGCCGCCCGTTCCCATTGTCGCAGGGCCGGCGGCGGCCATGAACCCCGCGGCGGTAGAATGTGGCCTCCTTGTAACAACCTCGCCCATGCAAGCCGTCCTGACCGCCGCGCTACCGGTATTCGCCCTTATCCTGACAGGCTGGCTTGCCGCCCGTTGGCGCGTGCTGGGGCCCAGCGCCACCGATGCGCTCAACCGCTATGTGGTGTACCTGTCGCTGCCGGCGCTCCTGTTTCGCGCCATGGCCCAGGCCGACCTGCGCCAGCTGGCTGACTACTGGGGCTTCACGGCCGCGGTGGCCGGCGGCATCGCCCTGACGTTCGGGGCCGCCATCCTGGCCTGCCGCCGCGACGGCGCGCGGCTGACGGACCTGAGCCTGGAAGGCCTGGCCACCTCGTACGGCAACGCCGGCTACATGGGCATCCCGCTGTGCCTGGCGCTGCTGGGGCCGGCCAGCCTGGCGCCCGCCATCATCACCACCTTGCTGACGGCCTGCGTCCTGTTTGGCGTGGCCATTGCGCTGATCGAATTCGACCAGCACCGCGACCGCCACTGGAGCGCCACCCTGCTCAAGGTGGCGCGCGCCCTGCTGCGCAACCCCTTGCTGGCCGCGCCCCTGCTGGGGCTGGCCTGCGCGGCCGCCGGCATCGCGCTGCCGGCCGGGCTGGACAACTATGCGGCGCTGCTGGGCGCCTCGGCCAGCCCCTGCGCGCTGGTGACCATCGGCCTGTTCCTGGCGCAATCGCAGCCCGGCGGCGACCGCGGCACGGTGGGGCTCATGGTGGGCGGCAAGCTGTTGCTGCATCCCGCCGTCACGGCCGTGCTGGCCTTCGCGGTGTTCGACATGCCGCCCTTGTGGGCCTGGTGCGCGGTGCTGATGGCCGCCCTGCCCATCGGCACCGGCCCCTTCATGCTGGCCCAGCTGTATGGGCGCGACGCGCGCCCGTCGTCGCGCGCCATCCTGCTGTCAACGGTGCTGTCGGTGCCTACCATCACGGCGCTGGTGGCATGGATCGGCCGCCAGCCCCTGGGCTGAACCCGCACCGTCAAATAACCAAAAGATATTAAGAAATCAACAATAACTAGTTCGGGAAATTTGCCGCCCGTCCTATATTGCACTGACCCAGGGCGCGCCAGCGCCCTGTCCCTTTTCGTACGCCCCTTCCGGGATGCCATCATGAGTATCAATACCTCCACCCTCGACCTGCCGTCGGCGCTGCCGCCGATCCGCATCAACCACAAGCCGCTGTGGACGGCGCTGTTGCTGGTGCTGGCCGGCGCGGCCTACCTGTTGCAAAGCGTCGGCTGGCGCCAGAGCGCGCTATGGGTGGTGGGGGCCCTGCTGGGCGTGACGCTCTACCACGCGTCGTTCGGCTTCACCCAGGCCTGGCGCGTGTTCGTGTCCGACCGGCGCGGCGCAGGCCTGCGCGCCCAGATGGTGATGCTGGCCGTCGGCGTGCTGCTGTTCTTCCCCTTCCTCGCGCAAGGCACCTTGTGGGGCCAACCGGTCAGCGGCTTTGTCTCGCCGCCAGGCGTATCGGTCGTACTGGGCGCCTTCCTGTTCGGCATCGGCATGCAGCTGGGCGGCGGCTGCGCCTCGGGCACCCTGTTCGCCGTCGGCGGCGGCAATACCCGCATGCTGGTCACCCTGCTGTTCTTCATCATCGGCTCGGTCATCGCGACGGCCAACTTCGGCTGGTGGTCGGCCCTGCCCGCGCTGCCGCCCACCTCGCTGATCAAGAGCTGGGGCCTGCCGGGCGCGCTGCTGGCCAACCTGGCCGTATTCGCCCTGATCGCCTGGGCCACCACCGTGCTGGAAAAGCGCCGCCATGGCCAGCTCATTTCGCACGCCGCGCGCACCAGCCGCGCGCCGTCGCTGCTGCAGGGCCCGTGGCCCATGGTCTGGGGCGGCATTGCCCTGGTAGTGCTGAACTTCGCCACGCTGGCCCTGGCCGGCCGCCCCTGGGGCATCACCTCGGCCTTTGCGCTGTGGGGCGCCAAGGCGCTGGACGCGCTGGGGACCGACGTGGCGGGCTGGGCCTACTGGGCCAAGCAGCAGGCCGCGCTGGCCGCGCCGGTGAGCCAGGACATCACCTCGGTCATGGACATCGGCCTGATGCTGGGCGCGCTGGCGGCCGCCTCGGCCGCCGGCAAGTTCGCCCCGGTGTGGAAAGTGCCGGCCCGCTCGCTGCTGGCCGCCGTGGTGGGCGGCCTGCTGCTGGGCTACGGCGCGCGGCTGGCCTTCGGCTGCAATATCGGCGCCTATTTCAGCGGCATCCTGTCCGGCAGCCTGCACGCCTGGCTGTGGCTGCCGGCGGCCTTCCTGGGCAGCGCGCTGGGCGTGCGGCTGCGCCCCTGGTTCGGATTGGCGGTGGAAAAGACGCCCGCGGCCTCCAGCTGCTGAGTCCGGCCGCGGCCAGCCAGCCGTAAACCGGCATCTGGTATGGTTGCCTCCATTACGCCCCCCGGAGATGGAGCATGAACTGGATTGCTGGCCGCTATACGACATTCGCGCTGATGGTGATCGGCGCCGCCCTGACCTCGGCGCTGGCGGTCCATTCGTCGCGCGCCTGGCTGTGGGCGGCCGTCCCCTTCGTGCTGCTGTCCCTGCTGGGCGTGTACGACCTGCTCCAGACTCGCCACGCCATCCGGCGCAACTACCCCGTCCTGGGCAACCTGCGCTTCCTGTTCGAATTCATCCGGCCAGAGATCCGCCAGTACTTCCTCGAGGACGACACCCACGCGTCGCCGTTCTCGCGCGCGCAGCGCTCCATCGTCTACCAGCGCGCCAAGCAGGATATCGACAAGCGGCCCTTCGGCACGCAGGAAGACGTCTATGGCGACCGCTATGAATGGATCAATCACTCCATGACGCCGGCGCACGTCGCCGACGCCGACTTCCGCGTCACGGTGGGCGGCCCCGAGTGCCGCCAGCCGTATTCCATGTCGGCCTTCAACATCTCGGCCATGAGCTTCGGCGCGCTGTCGGCCAACGCCGTGCTGGCCCTCAACGAAGGCGCGCGCATCGGCGACTTCGCGCATGACACCGGCGAAGGCGGGATCAGCCGCTACCACCGCGAGCGCGGCGGATCGCTGGTCTGGAATATCGGCTCGGGCTATTTCGGCTGCCGCGACGCCCATGGCGCCTTTTCCGAGGAAGCCTTCGTCAAGAACGCCTGTACGCCGCAGGTGAAGATGATAGAAATCAAGCTGTCGCAGGGCGCCAAGCCCGGCCACGGCGGCATCCTGCCGGCCGGCAAGGTCACCCCGGAAATCGCCGAGGCGCGCGGCGTGCCGCCCTGGCAGGACTGCAACTCGCCGTCCAGCCACAGCGCGTTCGACTCGCCGATCGGCCTGCTGCATTTCGTGGCGCGGCTGCGCGAGCTGTCCGGCGGCAAGCCGGTCGGCTTCAAGTTCTGCGTCGGCCACCCGTGGGAATGGTTCGCCATCGTCAAGGCCATGCTGCAGACCAATATCACGCCGGACTTCATCGTGGTCGACGGCGCCGAAGGCGGCACCGGCGCCGCCCCGGTGGAATTCGTCGACCACGTCGGCACGCCGCTGCGCGAGGCGTTGCGGCTGGTGCACAACACGCTGATCGGCGTGAACCTGCGCGACCGCATCAAGCTGGGCGCGTCGGGCAAGATCATCACCGCCTTCGACATGGCGCGCGCCATGGCCATGGGAGCGGACTGGTGCAACGCCGCGCGCGGCTTCATGTTCGCCATCGGCTGCATCCAGGCGCAGGCCTGCCATACGGGCAAATGCCCCACCGGCGTCACGACCCAGGACCCGCTGCGCCAACGCGCGCTGGTGGTGCCGGACAAGGCGCAGCGCGTGGCCAACTTCCACGGCAATACGCTGCACGCCCTGGCCGAACTGCTGGGCGCCGCCGGCCTGACCCACCCGGGCCAGTTGCGGCCGCACCATATCGCGCGACGCATCTCGTCGAGCGAAGTGCGCCTGCTGTCGGCGCTGTTTCCCGAACTGGCGCCGGGCGAACTGCTGCGCGGCGAATTCCGCCATCATGTGTTCCAGGTAGGCTGGGGCATGGCGCAGGCCGACTCGTTCCAGCCCGCCATGGATATCAGCGCGGCGCTGGCCGCGCTGCGCCCCGCCGGCGCGCCCGCGCACGCGTAGCCGGGCCGGCTACAGCCAGCGCTCGAACAAGCGCGAAAACGCCTCCATGAAGCGATCGTCGGCGCCGCGATCGGCCCAGCCCCGCGGGTCGATCGGCACGGCGGCGGCGCGGTCGCGTTCGAACAGCGCCTCCATCTCGGCGCCGAAGCGGGCCCCGACGATGACCGCGTTGAGTTCGTAGTTCAACGCGAAACTGCGCCAGTCCATGTTGCTCGACCCGACGGTGGACCACACGCCGTCGACCACCGCCGTCTTGGCATGCAGCAGCGCGTCGCGCCGCTCGTACAGCTTGACGCCGGCATCGAGCAGCGCCTGGTAGTGCGAGCGCCCCGCGTACCAGACCAGCGATGAATCGCTGAATCCCGGCAGGACCAGCGCCACGTCGACCCCGCGCCGCGCGGCGTCGGCCAGCACGCGCACGAAGGCAGGGTCGGGCACGAAATAGGCCATGGTGATGTGGATCGACCGCCGCGCGCTCTCGAACGCCGACATCAGCGTCAGGTAAACGGTATAGCCGTCGCGCTCGTTGGGTTCGTTGGCCAGGATGCGCACATGCAGATCGCCCGGCGCGGGCACGCTCAGCCGCACCGCGCCGCCGCCCAGCGGCGCGCCGGTCTGCCGCAGCCAGCCGTCCTGGATGACCCGCTCGATCTCCGCCACCGCCGGGCCGCGCACCTCGATATGCGTATCGCGCCAGGGCGCGGTGTCGGCGCGGGACGCGGCCGGGCCGGGCTCCTGCGCCGCGCGCCCCGAGCCCGAGCCCGAGCCCGAGCCCGAGCCGGAGGAGTAGACGCTGCTGATGTTCAGCCCGCCGAGGAATCCCACCTGGCCGTCGACCACCAGCAGCTTGCGGTGGTTGCGCTGGTTGGGGGCCCAGCCCGGGCCGGCGCGCGCCGGGTTGACGGGATTGAACACCGCGACCTTGATGCCGCCTTGCCTGAGGCGCTCGAACCACTGCCGCGGCGTATTCAGCGTGCCCACCGCATCGACCATGACCGCCACCTCGACGCCGCGCCGGCGCGCCGCCATCAGGGCGTCGGCGAAACGCTGGCCGGCCGCGTCGTCCTCGAAAATGTAGGTTTCCATGTGGATATAACGGCGCGCCTGCGCGATGGCCTCGAGCATGCTCCGGTAGGTGGCCGGCCCGTCGGCCAGCAGGCGGACCTGGTTACCCGCCACCAACGGGGCGCCGCTGATGGCCGCTTCGACCGCCAGGTGGCGCGCCATGGCGTCCGCGCCATCGCCGCTGGCCGCGCCCGACACGATGGTGTGGCTGCGCTGCAGGCTTTGCCAGCCATAGTCGGTGGACAGCCCGGCCTGGGCCCGCCGCTCGCGCAACCCCTGCATGCCCGGCACCGTGGCGCATGCGCCCAGCCCCGCCAACACGAGCATGGCGGCGATCTGGCGCCCCAGGCGGCGCGCGAAGCCCCGCCTCAGGGCTGCCATTGCGTGCGCTGCGCCGGCGGGCGCGGGGCACGCGTGCGCCAGCCTGTGGGGGTGGACTGGCCGCGCGCGCCCGGCCACCAGCGGCTGCGCGCCTTCTCCACCTGCAGGCCGCCGGCGTCGCGCAGCAGCGCGGCCGCGGCGTCCTCATCGTCCGGATGCACCTGCACGGTAAGCAGCACCACCCGATCGCGCGCCAGTTGGCCGGCGTAGGCCGCCTCGGCCCGCGCGCGACGCAGGCCGCTGGCCATCCAACAGGCGCCCGCCAGGGCGCCCGCGTAAGCGCCCAATGCCGCGCCGACCACCATGCCCACGCGGCCGTAGCCCGTCACAACGGGCACGATCACGCCGCCCAGGGTACCGATGGCCGCCAGCGCCGCGGCGCTGACGATGGCGCGCCAGCGCGCCGCGCGGGTACGCAGGTCCGGCCCGAAACGCCAGGCCGGCCGGCCCACCCGGCGGCCCGCACGGTCCGGGTCGCCGTACAGGATACTGATTGCCTCTTCGCGAAAGCCGTCGCCGACCAACGCGTGCGCAGCGCTTCTCGCCGAAGGGACGCTATCGAACCGTGCCACCACGATCGACGACATAGCGAATCTCCCACTTGGCCTTTATGACACGACCGTATTCTGACCGGGGCCCGCGTCGTACGCCTCTGGTTTGGCAACCAGCGGTAAAGCAGTATTTCCGCCGCCCGCAGCAGGCCGGCCGACGCGGGCGCGGGCGTGTCATTTGGCAACCGAATGCGAATCCGGCGCCCCCCTCTTGCGGCGGTCCGGGAACGGCGCTTGCGGCGCGCCGCCGCGCCCCGGCTTTTTTCTTTTCGTAAAAGTCCATTGCAGCCGGGACGTTAGCGCTTGACACCGACACGTCGCCGCCGCACACAATAGATCCCTTCCATCCCACCTGGAAGGAACCCCGTCATGGCCCACACGCCCACGATGCTTGCCGCCGCCGCGCCTTTCATGCCCGAGGCCACCGGCGTCGACCCGGCCCTGGACGCCCTGCTGGCCGGTTTGCAGGCGCACCCCGCCCGCATCGACCCCAAATACCTGTACGACGCGCTCGGCTCCAGCCTGTTCGCCGCGATCACGCAGCTGCCCGAGTACTATCCCACCCGTTGCGAAGCGGAAATCTTCGCCACCCACCTCGAGGCCATCGCCCGCCACACCGGGCCGGTTCGCACGCTGATAGACCTGGGCGCGGGCGACTGCGCCAAGGCCGAACGCCTGCTGCCCTGTCTGCGGCCGCAGCGCTACGTGCCCATCGACATCTCCACCGACTTCCTCGGACAGGCCGTGGCGCGGGTGCGGCGCGCCCACCCGTGGCTGGAGGTGCTGCCGCTGGGCCGCGACCTCAACGCGGGGCTGGACTTGCCCCAGGCCATCGACGCCGAGGGCAGGCTGTTCTTCTATCCCGGCTCCAGCATCGGCAACCTCGACCCCGAGGCCGCATTGGCACTGCTGGCCAGCCTGCGTGCGCAGGCGGGCGTCAGCGGCGGGCTGCTGATCGGCGTCGACCGCGTCAAGGCGCGCGCCATCGTCGAGCCCGCCTACGACGATGCCCTGCACCTGACCGGCGCATTCAACCTGAACCTCTTGCGGCACGTCAACGCCGTGCTCGACAGCGATTTCGACGTACGCGACTGGGCCCACGTCGCCCTCTACAACGAGCCTCGCAGCCGCATGGAGATGCACCTGCAGGCACGCGGCGACGTACGCGTGCGCTGGCCCGGCGGCCAGCGGCGCTTCCAGGCCGGCGAACGCATCCACACGGAAAACTCCTATAAATACACCATCGAACGCTTCGTCGACCTGCTGCGCCGCGCCGGCTACGGCGACATCCGGCACTGGTCGGACGCGCGCGACTGGTTTTCCGTATTCAGTGCCCGGGCCTGAGCCAGGCCCGCCCCACCGACATGCGCCAAGGAGCTTCCATGGAGTCGTCAGCCTGCCTGCTCACTCGCCCCGGCCCGCCTGAGCCGGCGCCGCACCCCGCCGGGCGCTACGCCCGCATCCGCGCGCAAAGCGCGGCGCTGGCCGAACCCTTGTCGCCGGAAGACTGCCAGGCGCAATCCATGCCGGACTGCAGTCCCGTCAAATGGCACCTGGCCCACACGACCTGGTTCTTCGAAACCTTCGTGATCGGCCGCTTCGAGCCCGGCCGCCGGCCGTTCGACCCGCAGTACCGCATGCTGTTCAACTCCTACTACAACGCGGTCGGCGCCCGCCACCCGCGTCCGCAGCGCGGCCTGCTTACCCGCCCGTCGCTGCACGACGTGCTGCGCTACCGCGCGCATGTGGACCAGGCCATGGCAGCGCTGTGCGCGCGCCTGGCGGGCGTGGACACCGACTTCGACGCGCTGGTGGAGCTGGGGCTGAATCACGAACAGCAGCACCAGGAGCTGATCCTCACCGACCTCAAGCACCTGTTCAGCTGCAACCCGCTGCGGCCGGCCTATGCGCCGCCCGGCATACCCGCGCTGCCGGCCGGCACGCCGGCGGGCTGGACCCGCTATGATGGCGGCATCGTGGACATCGGCCACGCCGGCGAAGGCTTTGCCTTCGACAACGAAACCCCGGCCCACGAGGTACTGCTCAGGCCGTTTCACCTGGCCGACCGCCCCGTCACCCAAGCCGAATACCTGGCCTTCATACAGGATGGCGGCTACCGCCGCCCCGAACTCTGGCTGTCGCTGGGCTGGGACCAGGTCTGCCAGCAGAACTGGCGCGCGCCCCTGTACTGGGAAGGCCAGAAAGACGACTGGCGCGTCTTCACGCTGCATGGCCTGCAAGCGCTGGAGCCGCATGCCCCGGTTGCCCACGTCAGCTATTACGAGGCCGACGCGTACGCGCGCTGGGCGCGCGTGCGCCTGCCGCGCGAAGCCGAATGGGAACTCGCCGCGCGCGCGCCCGGAGCCAGCGCGGACGCGCCGGCCAATCTGCTCGACAGCGGCCACCTGGATCCGCGGCCCGCGCCGCGCCGCGCGGCCGCCGGCGTACCGGTGCAGTTGTATGGAGACGTCTGGGAGTGGACCAGCAGCGCCTACGACGCCTACCCGGGCTTCACCCCGCCGGCCGGCGCCGTCGGCGAATACAACGGCAAGTTCATGTGCAACCAATACGTGCTGCGCGGCGGCTCGTGCGCGACCCCGCGCGAACACATCCGCGCCACCTACCGCAACTTCTTCCCGCCCGAGGCGCGCTGGCAGTTCTCCGGCATCCGCCTGGCCCGCGACGCCTGAAATGCCGGCATGTTGCACATACAAAATCTTTCATGCTAGAATTTCGTTCTTCGTTTGGCAGCCAACCATTTGTTGATGCCAAGCCAGGGATGGCGCATTAGCTCAGCCGGTTAGAGCGACGGAATCATAATCCGCAGGTCCCCTGTTCGAATCAGGGATGCGCCACCAGAGAATTTGCAAAACAAAAGGCCCGCAAGCGATTGCGGGCCTTTTGTTTTGCTCCGCAATTACCGGATCGCTTCGCGAATCCCCTGCGGGCCGGATCATCAACTTCGGTGCGCGGCCGCTATACGTCCCACACCGCGCTGGCCGGCAGCACGCCCAGCGCGGCGTGGCAATTGCTGGATGCGCAGGCAACGATGGCGATCGGCTTGTCCGCGTTCTCGACCGCGTCGTCATGCAGCACGATAAACCCCCGATGGCCGCATTTCGGGCATGCGGGCCGGATTCCCGCCGGAAAGTATTTATCCAGAAAACCGCGTCCGGGTTCCTTTTTCATCGAGCAGCGCCTCCTTTCGCCGTCGATCTTACCGCGCCATGTTCGCGCGCGCGCCCTTGTCGTGCCTGCGCCAATACGCGAACGGCTCCTCGTGGATCTCGAGATCCAGTTCGGCCACGCGTTGCTGCAGGCGCTCTTGCACGTCGGCCACGGCCTGGTTATAGATGACCGGCCCGACTTCCTCCAGGAAGAATCCCAGCAAGGCGTGCGCGCCGATATTGCCGATGGGTTCTTCCATGCTCTGGTCGAAATACCGCTGGATGGAAGCGATGGCGGCATCGCGCGCGCCTCGCTCGAGTTCAATCGCCATGAGGCTTATCCCAATTTCTGCATGTAAAGGTGCTGCGCGCCCTCCAGGGAGGCGCGCATGCCGTAGATGGTGCCGCCATCGCCGCGGCTGAACCACAGCTCGTACTGATAGCTTCCGTCCAGCCAGACCCGGCAGATCGTCCAGCCAGGAGGGCCAACCCAGCAATAATCGTCCACACGCCGCCACGCGATCGCCGGTTCGCTCATCGTCTCCGCCTCCCGGCCTCGGAATTCCGAGACCATATGATGCGGATTCTAGGCTCATAATTACTGTATGTCCATACAGCCCATAGAGCCTGTTCGCCCTTCCCGCCACGGCCTCTTTTGACATCGCTCAAGCCCGCCCGCCATGCCGGCGCGCGCCCGCGCGCAGCCGGCCCGAAAGCAGCGACTGGCTAAGCTACAATTTGCAAAAAATAGCCAGACCGACGGAGGAAAGGGCGAGCCACTTTGCTCCCGAGGCCCGTGCGACGCCACCGATGCCGGCAACCCGCGCCTGTTCCAGGCCCTGGTATTTGGCAACAAGTCTTGCGCGGGATACGGCTGGCGCAACCCGATATGGACGTCCTTTGATGGAAAACCAGGAAATCATGGTGGCTTTCGCACAAGCCATCCAGCAGGTCACTGCCAAGGTCAGCGCACTGGAGACTACCGTCCAGTGCCTGATCGCCGCCCAGCCCGCCGAGCAGCGGGAGCAATTCGGCGCCGCCCTGCGCCAGGCCGCCGACGGCCTGCTGGCCGAATCCGACCAGCGTCCGCTGACGGGCAGCGCCCTGTCCCACCTCAAGCTGGCAATCGACGCCTATCTCGAGGCGGCCGGCCAGCAACCCCTGCAATAGGGCCAAACGCCCCGCCGTCGCTCACTGCGCGCCCGTATCGCGGCACACCGCGGCAACGACACGTCGTTGTTCGGCGGCCAGTGTCTCGATCTTCGCCCGCCTGAGCGCCATCTCGCCCGTATCGCCCGCCTGCTTGGCGACGCGATAGGCGTGGTAGTTGGCGAAGATTTCCTCCATGAGGCCCAGGGCTGCTAGCGAATTGATGTTGACGTCGGTCTGCATGTTCTGAACTGCCCGGCCAGGGCAGCGCCATGAATGGGATTCCAGGAGGCCGCGCCAGTCTAGCGCCGCGACCGCCGCGCCATTCGCGGGGACTGAGGCGGCTTTGGCCGTCAATTTGGCCATTGCGGCAAGCACCATTTCGATCAGAAACACGAGTCATGCAAACTGAATCATTGCCGCGCTCCGAAGCCGATACGCGCGCCTGCCGCGCCCTGGCGGCCGCGCTGCGCGCGCGCGACCCCGGCACCGCCATACACAGCGGGCGCGTCGCGGCGCTGGCCGGGGAACTGGGCCGCGCATACGGGCTGGATGGCACGGCGATACGCCGCCTGGAACTGGGCGCGAGCCTGCACGACATCGGCAAGCTGGGCGTGGCCGACCGTGTCCTGCATCATCCGGGCCGCCTGCTCGGCGAGGACTGGACCCACATGCAGGAACACAGTGTGCTGGGCGAGCGCATCATCGCGGCAACCGGGCTGGACGACGGCGCGGCGATCGGCCGCATCGTCAGGCACCACCACGAGCACTACGACGGATCGGGCTATCCCGACGGGCTGGCCGGCGAGGCCATTCCGATCGAGGCGCGCCTGATCGCCGTGGTCGATGCCTATGACGCGATTACGGCGCACCGTCCCTACCGGGCGCCGGTCCCGCACCACCGCACCATGGCCATGCTGGAAGCCGAGCAAGGCGCGCGCACCGATCCGCAAGCCTTCACCGTATTCGCGCGCATGATCGAACGCAGCCAGTGGCGCGCGGGCTGAGCGCCCCGCGAACCCCGACACCGCCCGGAGTATTACCCAGCCTTGCCTATTGATACCCCGCGCGCCCTATCGTGGACATAATCGGCGCCAGGGCCACGCTGGGCGACTTTTAAGCGTAACGGCAGACTACAATCTGCCGTGGACCCACCCCTGCTGGATACAACTTGAAGCCTTCGCCTGAAATCCTGGCCCTGCGCTGGAAAGAGACTTGCGCGCATTATTCGCCCCATGAATGGGTTGCCGCCCGAAACGTCGTCACCGCGCACAAGGCGGCGTTGGCCGATTATTTCTACGAGTGCATGCTGGCCGACCCCAACGCGGCCTTCTTCCTGTCCGACCAGTTGGTCAAGACCAAGCTGCATGCCTCCATGCAGGACTGGCTGGAGTCGGTGTACGCCGCCGCCCCCGGCGGGGAATACGAGCGGACCGTGGCGTTCCAGCGCAAGGTCGGCGAAGTGCACGCGCGCATCGACATCCCGGTCCACCTGGTGATGCGCGGCGCATGCGCGCTGATCCGCAGGATCTGTGAACTGCTGGACCTCGATGCCAGCCTGTCGGCCGCGCAGGCGGCCGCGGCATGCCGCTATGTCGCGGATGTCACCATGACGGCGGTCGAGATGATGTGCCACGCCTACTCCGTGTCGCACGACCGCAACGCGCGCGCCGAGGAAGGCTACCGGCTGCTGGCCTTGTCGCAGAACGTCGGGGCCGAACGGGAGCGCCAGCGCGCCGCCCTGCTCGACTGGGAGAACCAGTTGATGTTCGGCCTGTCGGTCGGCAAGCCATGGGACGAGCTGCCCCCCATACGCAAATCCGAATTCGGCCTGTGGTTCATCCACAAGGCGGCGCATGCCTTCGAAGGCGCGGCCGAAAGCCGCAGCGTGTCGAACCAGCTCCAGCACATCGACCAGTTGCTGGCCGATGCGCAGCAGACCCAGCCGCCGCCCGACCAGCGCCTGGCCATCCTGCACGGCGTGCGCGATGCCACCAAGGCCATCGGCTTTCTGATCGACGGGCTGTTCGAACAGGCGGGCAACCTGGAGTCCGGCCGCGATACGCTGACCCGGCTGCTCAACCGCAAGTACCTGCACGTGGTGCTGAGCAAGGAGGTGGCGTATGCGCGCAAGACCGGCATCCCCCTGTCGGTGCTGGTGGCCGACATCGATTACTTCAAGTCGATCAACGATGCCCACGGGCACGACGCGGGCGACTTCGTACTGCAGCAAGTGGCATCCCTGATCGCCTCGTACAGCCGCGGCGGGGACTACACCTTCCGCCTCGGCGGCGAAGAGTTCCTGGTGGTGCTGGTCGACGCGGACGGCGCGCAGGCGCTGAACGTGGCCGAGGCCTTGCGCCGCCGCGTCCAGGAAAAGGCGACCGTGCTGCCCGATGGCGGCGAACTGCGATTGACGCTGAGCATAGGAGTGGCCGCCCACGACGGACATCCCGACTACCAGCGGCTGCTCAAGCGCGCCGACCAGGCCCTGTACGCGGCCAAGTCGGGCGGCCGCAACCGCTGCGTGCTGGCCCATGCCGGGCCGGCCGAAGCATCGCCGCGCCCCGACGACATGGCGCGGTCCGGCCGGCACTAGCGCGCCGGCCGGGGCACCGCACGCGTCCCGCTAGCCGCCGGCGCGCATCAGCACGCCGGCATGCGGCACGGTGCTCACCCCCGCCTGGACCAGTTCACGCCTGGCCTGTTCGCACGTGGCGGCGGCAATGCCGCGGCACGCCGCCAGATTGAGCACGACGTCCAGCCCGGCGCGGCGCAGCTGCAAGGCCGTCACCTTGACGCAGTAATCCAGCGCCAGGCCACCCAGCAGCACGCAGCGCACGTCGCGCGCGCGCAGGAACTCGATCACGCCGGTCGGCTGCCGCTCGGCCAGGTCGTGGTAGCAGGACCCATACGGATGCATGTCGGGCTCCACGCCTTTCCAGACGAAGAAATCGTAGTCGGCCGGCGCCGGCAAGCCGTCGAGCAGTTCGAAGCCGCGCGTGCCCGGCACGCAGTGCATGTTCCAGCGCACGTCGACATTGGCGCCCGCTACCGGGCTGAACATGGGTTGCTCGGCCGTCGCGCGCCAGATCGCGTGGGGGCTGTGGGCGTCCTTCGACCCCAGGCGCAGGTCCGCGCGCGCCGCCTGGGCATTGAGTTCGGGGACGATCGCGTGCCCATCGGGCACCGGCAGCTCATCCGGACAGAGCGAAGTGAAACCCTTTTGCGCATCCACGTCGAACGACGCGATCAGTCCGTCGATAGGCAGCTTCATGGCAAGCGCGGCGCGCGGCGCCGCCGGTTGGTGGACATAAGGCCATTGTCGCGCCCGCCCGGCGGCGCGGGCAAGCCCGATCAGGGCTGCGCGGCGCCGCCTCCGGCCGTGTCGTCGGGCGGCGAGAACAGGTCCCAGCAGGCCACGAACAGCGCCGCGATCAGCGGCCCGATCACGAAGCCGTTCAGCCCGAACAGCGCCATGCCGCCCAGCGTCGAGATCAGCACGACGTAGTCGGGCAGCTTGGTGTCCTTGCCGACCAGCAAGGGGCGCAGGACATTGTCGACCATGCCGATCACCAGCACGCCGAACAGGATCAGCACCACGCCTTGCCAGATCGCGCCCGTCAGCAGGAAATACACCGCCACCGGCGCCCAGATCAGGCCGGCTCCGATGGCCGGCAGCAAGGACAGGAAGGCCATGATCACGCCCCACAGCAGCGCGCCCTGGATGCCCAGCACCGAGAACATCACGCCGCCCAGCGCGCCTTGCGCGGCCGCCACGGCGATGTTGCCCTTGACCGTGGCGCGGATCACCGTGGTGAACTTGCGAAACAGGTGCTGCTTGTGATGCTCGTCCAGCGGCACCGCGCGGCGCAGCCGGCGCGACAGCTGCGAACCGTCGCGCAGCAGGAAGAACAGCAGGTACAGCATGACGCCGAAGCCGATCAGGAACTGGAAGGTATCCTGCCCGATGTTGAACGCCTGGGTGGCGATGAACTGGCTGGCCTGCATCATGCCGGCGGTCAGTTTTTCCTGGATGCTGCCCAGGTCGGCGAGGTCGAAGCGCGCCAGCACGTCGTGCACCGTGGGCGGCAAGGCGTCGATGGCCTGCTGCAGGTAGGCGCCGAAATTGAGGTTGCCGCTCTTGAGACGCTGATACAGGTTGGCGCCTTCCTGGACCAGCGAGCCGGTGATGAAGATCAACGGGATGATCACCACCAGCAGGACCATCAGCAGGGTGAGCAAGGCGGCCAGGTTGCGCCGCGGCGCCAGGCGCACGGCGATGCGGCGGTGGACCGGCGCGAAGATGATGGCCAGGATGGCGCCCCAGAACACGGCGCCGTAGAAAGGCCACAGCAGCCAGGCGAAGGCGACCGTCACCACGATGAGCAGCCCGACGAACGCCCGGCTGTTGAAAAGACTCGATTGGCTCATGTTCCATCCCGGAAGCGGCCTGGCCGCACGAGGCGCTATTGTACTCAGGGCGCCTGGCGAGCCGGCCCCGCCAGGCCATTGAGCAAGGCCTGCGCCTGCGAAACATTGTCGGAGCGGCCATTGAGCGCCTGCAGCAGCACATTGAGCTCGCTGCGCACCGAGGGATCGCGCACCTGGGTCAGCGGACCGTCGGTATCGATCTGGTCGCGATGGCGCGCCACGAACGCCGCCACCCGCCGCGCATCCTCCACGGCGGGCTCGAGCAGGCCGGAAATCCGCGCCAGGGCCTGCGCCGGCGCCGTGACGCTGCGTTCGTAGGCGCGCGCGTAGGCTTCGCGCAGGTCGGGGGGCTGCTTCATCGCGGCGCGCGCGGCGTCGGCATCGGCGCGCGCCTGCTCGAGCCCCGTGCGCGCCGCCGCCAGGCGCTCGACCAGCCTGTCCCAGCCGTCCCGCCGCGCGGCGATCTCATCGACCGAATGCAGTCGCAGCGCCTGCAGCGCCGCCTGTTGCGCCGCCAACGCTTCGCGCACGGCGGCATGGGCCGCTTCCATCGGCTCGTACTGCGCCTCGTAGTCGCCCAGGGCCTTGCGCGTGGGCGGGTCGGGCGGCGCGGCCGCGGCGCCGGCTTGCGGCGCGGCCGCGGCGCCGGCTTGCGGCGCGGCCAATTGTTCCAGATACGCGATGAAGGCCGCGCGCTCCTCGGGCTCGCGATTCACGCACCCGGCCAGCGCGAGCACGACGGCCAGCGCCGGCAATCCCCATCCAAACCGCATAAACCTCCCTTCCAGCACCCATGCGGCGCCACTGCGCATTGCCGGCATTATCGGGCTGGCATCCGGAAAACCCCCTTGGAGCGGGCACTTTGTTGCCATCGAAGCGATCTGTGACAGGCGTTCGCCCAAGCAAGGGCTTGACACACATAGATCGATGCAATAGAATGTTTGGTTATTCGTGCTTTCCTATATGCCGTATCCCATGATACGGCAGCGCCGCGGCCAATCCGGCCACGGACCGACAGGCACGCTGGCCGGCCCCCTCATATCAGAACACGCCTGGCGTGGCCGACCCGAAACCGCAAGCCCGCGCTTTACGCCTTACGGCTTGCTACAAACCCATCGCTGCCCTGCCCTGAACGCAGGGAACCCTGGCACCACCCATGGTGTCCAACGCTGTGTGTGTCATCCGGCAACGCCATTGGCCTGCCCACGGCACGCACTTCGAGCATCGGGATACAGCCGGTCCCCGCCGGCCTCTCCGGGTCCTTGCGATCCGCCGCCCCATGCTCCCGGCGCCACGCATGCCGCGCATGCATGTCCGCCGTACCAGGCAAGGCCGCCCTTGCGGCCTTGCGCACATTCCATAACTAGAACTCGAAAGAGGAAAAACATGAACCAACTGTTTGACACCAACCACCTGATCCGCCGTCCCACGCAAACCAAGCTGGACGACACCCCCATCCACGTCGGCGACGTCGTGCATCTGCAACTGGCCGACGGCCCGGTCATCCGGGCGCGCGTGATCTACAACGCACCGATCAACGGCACCACGACGTACACGACCGAACTGATCCGCTGCGCCGGCGACGACAAGGCCAGCCACGGCCAGCGCATCCGTTTCCGCCACGAGCACGTGCATCGCATCGAGCCGGTACGCAGCCTGACCCACTGAACCGGCGCGGCCAGCGCGCCGTGCTAAAGTTGGCTGCGTCCGTGCCCTACGCCGTCCTGCCATGCCGCCAACCGCAACCTCCGTTCGCATCTGGGATCTGCCCACGCGACTGTTCCACTGGGCCTTTGCGGCCGCCGTCGTCGGCGCGCTGGTCACCGTCAAGCTGGGCGGGCTGTACATGGACTGGCATGTCCGGTTCGGCCTGACCGCGCTGGGCCTGGTCCTGTTTCGCCTGATCTGGGGCTTCGTCGGCCCGCGCCACGCGCGCTTCGCCACGTTCGTGCGCGGTCCCGGCGCGATTCTTGCCTACCTGCGCGCCGGCACCGACCATGCCGGCCACAATCCGCTCGGCGCCCTGTCGGTGCTGGCCATGCTGGCCGTAATCGGCGTCCAGGCCGCGACCGGCCTGTTCGCCAGCGACGACATCATGATCCAGGGCCCGCTGTACGGCCACGTCAGCGAGGCGGTCGCCAGCACGCTTACCGGCTTGCACCAGGCCAACGAATGGGTCATCTTCGGCCTGCTGGCCGCGCATCTGCTTGCCATCGCCTGGTACGCGGCGGTGCGCCGCCGGGCGCTGGTGCGCGCCATGATCACCGGCAACGCGCCGGCCGCCCAGCTTCCGCCGGCCACCCCGGCCTCGCAGGACGGCCCGGCAATCTGGCTGCGCGCCGTCGTGGTGGGCGCCTGTTGCGCAGCGCTCGTGCTGTGGATACGGGCGCAGGCCGTCGTCGTCGACATGTCGTTTTCCTAGCGCGGGCCGGCGCCAGGACGAAAAAAAACCGGTCGCGCGACCGGTTTCGTGTTTGCGGGCGCAACGCGCCGCACCTTACTTCTTCTTGCGGAACGAATCGTGGCAGGCCTTGCAGCTGGCGCCCACGTCGCCGAACGCCGCGCGCACCTTGTCGTAATCGCCCGCGTCGGCCGCGGCCGACAGCTTGGCCACGTTGTCGGCCAGGCGCTGCTGCTTCTGCTTGAAATCCTCGGCGTCGCTCCAGACCGCCGGCAAGGCATCGCCGCCTTCGGTGCCCGGGCCGAACGCCGCCCACGGCAGCGTCGAAAGCGTCTTGAAGATGTCCACGTTGGCCTTGATCTGCGCCGCATCATAGGGCGCCTGGCCGCGCATGACCGGCTGCATGCGGCCGAAGTGCGACGCCATCAGCGTAAGGGCGGACTGGCGGTACTTGATCGCGTCCTGGGGCTTGGCGAACTGGGCCGCGGCCGGCGACGACCAGAGCGGCGCCAGCGTCGTACAGACCACCGCGGCAACAATGGACAACTTCTTCATCGGGCAATCTCCTTGTGGATGGGCAACGGCCGGCCGCCTCGCGCGCCGGCCGGACAGCCCGACTATACCGCCCGCGCCAGTTGCGCGGCCAGGCCGATGTACGAGCGCGGCGTCATCGCCAGCAGGCGGGCCTTGGGTTCGTCGGGCAGCGCCAGGCCGCCGATGAATTCGCGCAAGGCCTCTTCGGTAATGCCCTTGCCGCGCGTGAGCGCCTTGAGCTGCTCATACGGTTGCGGCAGGCCATAGCGGCGCATGACCGTCTGCACCGGCTCGGCCAGCACTTCCCAGCACGCATCGATGTCGGCGTCGATCGCCGCGGCGTTGACTTCCAGCTTGTTCAGGCCGCGCAGGCAGGCATCCCAGGCCACCAGCGCATAGCCCAGGCCCACGCCCAGGTTGCGCAGCACCGTGGAATCGGTCAGGTCGCGCTGCCAGCGCGAAACCGGCAGCTTCTCGGACAGATGGCGCAGCACGGCGTTGGCCAGGCCCAGGTTGCCCTCGGAGTTCTCGAAATCGATCGGGTTGACCTTGTGCGGCATGGTCGAGGAGCCGACCTCGCCTTCCCGCAGCCGCTGCTTGAAATAGCCCAGGGCCACATAGCCCCAGATATCGCGGTCCAGGTCCAGCACGATGACGTTGGCGCGCGCCACGGCGTCGAACAGCGCCGCCATCCAGTCGTGCGGCTCGATCTGGATGGTATGGCGGTTCTGGGTCAGGCCCAGGCCGGCCAGCACGTTGCGGCTGAAGGCCGGCCAGTCGATTTCCGGATAGGCCGACAGGTGCGCGTTGTAGTTGCCCGTGGCGCCGTTGAGCTTGGCCAGCGGCTCGACCGCCTCGATGGCGGCCACGGCGCGCTGCAGGCGCGCCGCCACGTTGGCGAACTCCTTGCCCAGCGTGGTCGGGCTGGCGGGCTGCCCGTGCGTGCGCGACAGCATGGGCTGGTCGGCATGCGCCCGGGCCAGTTCGTTCAGCTTGGCCAGCACCTGGTTGAGCTGCGGCACGACGACTTCGGCGCGCGCGCGCGTGAGCATGAGCGCATGCGAAGTATTGTTGATGTCTTCGGAAGTGCACGCGAAATGGATGAACTCGGCGGCGCGCGCCAGCTCGGCGTCGTCGGCCACCTGCTCTTTCAGCCAGTACTCCACCGCCTTGACGTCGTGATTGGTCACGCGCTCGATGTCCTTGATGCGCGCGGCGTCGGCCTCGGAAAAATTGCGCACCAACCCGGCCAGGCGCTCGCGCGCGGCGGCCGAGAACGACGGCAGCTCGGGCAGGCCCGCATCGGACAGCGCAACGAGCCAGGCCACCTCGACCTCGACGCGGTGCGCCATGAAGCCGGCCTCGGACAACAGCCCCCGCAGCGCCCCCGCGCGCGACGCATAGCGTCCATCCAGTGGCGAAAGAGCATTGAGTTGGGTAAGCTGGTCGGCAATCTGCATGTCGGTGTAAGAAAGAAGCGGTTGTAAGCGGGGCGATTTTACCATTCGCCCTCTCTGTAACATATGTGGCAAATGCGCTGCGATCCGGCGCGCGCACGCCGATTCGAGAGCGGGCGCCCTGCTATACTTCGCCCGCTTCGACTACGCCTTTGTGACTCCATGAAACTGATCGGCTCACTTACCAGTCCTTACGTCCGCAAAGTGCGGGTCGTTATGGCAGAAAAGAAGCTGGACTACCAGCTCGAGCTGGAGAACGTCTGGTCGCCTGATTCGCAGGTACAGAAGTACAACCCGCTGGGCAAGGTACCCTGCCTCGTCATGGAAGACGGCGGCGCGCTGTTCGATTCGCGCGTGATCGTCGAATATCTCGACACCCTGTCGCCGGTGGCGCGGCTGATTCCGCAGCCGGGCCGCGAACGCGCGGCCGTCAAGTGCTGGGAAGCCATCGCCGACGGCCTGCTCGACGCCTGCGTCACCGTCGTGCGCGAACGCCTGCGTCCGGCCGCGCAGCAAAGCCCCGAATGGATCGAGCGCCAGTACGGCAAGGTGCGCGCCAGCCTGGACGCCATGGACCACAGCCTGGGCGAAAACGCCCACTGCATGGGCGTGAACTACAGCCTGGCCGATATCGCCGTGGGCTGCGCGCTGGGCTATCTGGACCTGCGCTTCCCCGACCTGGAATGGCGCGCCGATCACGCCAACCTGGCGCGCCTGTATGAAAAACTGTCGACCCGGCCGTCCTTCGTCGACAGCATGCCGCCGTCCGCCTGACAGCGCTGGCGCGCAATGAAAAAGGCGGCTCGCACGAGCCGCCTTTTTCATTGCGAAGCCCCCTGGCGCCGGATCCGGCGCCAGGGGAACACAGGCCGTCAGGCCATGAACGCCTGCCATGCCTTGGCCAGCATGTAGGCCGCCAGGGCAAACAGCAGCGTGGCGAACACCCGCTTGAGCGTGCCCACCGGCAGGCGGTGCGCCATGCGCGCGCCCAGGGGCGCGGTCAGCACGCTGGTGGCCACCAGCGCCAGCAGGGCCGGCCAATAGATGTAGCCCAGCATGCCGGGCCGCGACACGCTTTCGTTCAGGCCCGAGATGACATAGCCCACGCTGTTGGCCAGCGCGATGGGAAAGCCGAGCGCGGCCGAGGTCGACACCGCCGTGTGCAGCGCCACGTTGCACCAGACCATGAACGGCACCGACAGGAAGCCCCCGCCCGCGCCGACCAGGCCCGACAGAAAGCCGATACCGGCGCCGGCGGCGCTGGTGCCGACGATGCCCGGCATCTGGCGGCTCGCCTTGGGCTTCTTGCTGCGCAGCATGTTCCAGCCCGAATAACCCACGAACAGGGCGAAGAACAACGACAGCCAGGCGGTGCTCAGCGCCGCGAAGACCGCGCCGCCCGACAGCAGGCCGCCGATGATGATGCCCGGCGCCATGGCCCACACAATGCTCCACTGGATCGTGCCGCGCTTCTGGTGGGCCCGCACGCTGGACACCGAAGTGAACAGGATCGAGGTCATCGACGTGGCGATGGCCGCATGCACCACCAGGTCGCCCGGCATGCCCTGCCAGGCGAACAGCATCGTCAGGAACGGCACCAGCAACATGCCCCCGCCTATGCCCAGCAGCCCGGCGGCAAAGCCGACCACGGCGCCGAGCGCCAGCAGGCAAATCAACATCACTACATCCACGACAGACTCCTCTTTCCCAGGTTTATGAAACCGCTGTGGCAGCCGCGTCCGCGGCCACCGCGAGACCGGCGCGCCTCCCCCGGCGCACCCGTCCGCATGTTCAGATGATGATGCCGCCCCCGAGGCAGACCTCGCCGTCGTACAGCACGGCCGATTGCCCCGGCGTGACCGCCCACTGGGCCTGCCCGAACGCCAGCGCGAAGCCGGCGCCGCCCGCTTCGCCCAGCTGGCACGCCGCATCGGCCTGGCGATAGCGCGTCTTGGCGCCATAGGCGCCGGCCGCGGGCGGCTCGCCGGCGATCCAGCTCGCGTCCTGCGCCCGCAGATGGGTGGACAGCAGCCAGGGGTGGTCGTGGCCCTGGACGACGTACAGCACGTTGCGGGCCAGGTCCTTGCGCGCCGCGTACCAGGCCTCGGCCGTGCCGTCGTCGCGCTGGCGCCCCTTGACGCCGCCCACGCCCAGCCCCTTGCGCTGGCCCAGCGTATAGAACGACAACCCGTGGTGAGTGCCGACGCGCTGTCCCTCGGGCGTCAGGATGGGCCCGGGCTCGCTGGGCAGGTAACGATTGAGAAACTCGCGAAACGGCCGCTCGCCGATGAAGCAGATGCCGGTCGAATCCTTCTTGGCCGCGTTGTGCAGCCCGATCTCGTGGGCGATACGCCGCACTTCGGTCTTGCGCAGTTCGCCCAGCGGAAACAGGGTGCGCGCCAGTTGCGCCTGGTTCAGGCGGTGCAGGAAATAGCTCTGGTCCTTGGTTTCGTCCAGCGCCTTGAGCAACTGGTGGCGCGGCCCGGCCGGCGTCTCGATGGCGCGTACCCGGGCATAGTGCCCGGTGGCGATATGCTCGGCGCCCAGCGCCATGGCGTGGTCCAGGAAGGCCTTGAACTTGATCTCGGCGTTGCACAGGACGTCGGGATTGGGCGTGCGGCCGGCCGAGTACTCGCGCAGGAACTCGGCGAATACCCGGTCCTTGTATTCGGCGGCGAAATTGACGTACTCGAACTCGACGCCGACCAGGTCGGCGACGCTGGCCGCATCCAGCAGGTCCTGGCGGGTCGAGCAATATTCGGAATCGTCGTCGTCTTCCCAGTTCTTCATGAACAGGCCGACGACCTCATAGCCCTGCTGCTTGAGCAGCCAGGCGGTCACCGATGAGTCGACGCCGCCCGACATGCCGACGACAACGCGGCCTTTGCGGGTAGGATTGGATGGCATGATCCGGCTATTTTAGACGGCCGCGGCCAACTGGTCCGGCCGCGGCTCGGCCTCGCTGGATACGTCCATCAGCCAGCCCCGGAATGCCTGCAGCGTCGGCGAGCTGGCCTTCTGCTCCGGATAGCACAGGTAGTACCCCTGGCGAGCGCGGATCGGCAGCTGGATCGGCACGTGCAGCTTGCCGTCGCGCAGTTCGTCCTCGATCAGGCAGCGCGGTATCAGCGCCACGCCGAAGCCGGCCGCGGCGGCCTGCGACAGCAGCGAATATTGATCGAAGCGCGCGCCCTCCAGGCTGCGCCGCGTATCGCAGCCGGCCTGCTCGAACCATTCGCGCCACCCTTCCATCGCCGAGGTGTGGTGCAGCAAGGGATAGGCCAGCAGGTCGGCCGCGTCCTGGCAGCCCCCGGGCACCAGGCGCTCGCTGCACACTGGCACGACATCGCGCCCCACGATGTAGTCGGCGCCGCTGCCGGGCCAGATGCCCTCGCCAAAGCGTACCGCGGCGTCCAGTTCGGGAGTAGAAAAATCGTAGCCCTGGCGATGCGGCAGGAATTCGACATGAATATCGGGCCGCAGGCGGCGAAACGCCGCCAGGCGGGGAATCAGCCAACGGGCCCCGAAGGTGGGCATCGCGGTAAGGTGCAGCGTGCCGCCGCGTCCCTGGTGGGCGATCAGCTCCAGCGTGGCCGCTTCGATCTGCCCCAGGCCGGCGCGGATCTTCTTCAGGTAACTGCGGCCGGCGTCGGTCAGCACCAGGCCTTGCCTGATCCGCAGGAATAGTTCGACGCCGACAAACTCCTCAAGATGTTTCACTTGTTTGCTCACCGCGCCCTGGGTCACGCACAACTCCTGTGCGGCGCGAGTGAAACTGTTGTGCCTTGCGGCGACTTCAAAAGCCTGCAGATCGGTCAGGGACGGGCAGAAACGGCGCATGAAAAAAGGGGCCGATTCAGGTTTTATTACAAATCAGCCATGAGTAAAAGGAATAGCTTACGGAGAATCTTTCGTTTGCGCAAACCAGATCCCGCTTCCAGAATGACGCAGTCTGCGCCAAGGACCACAAAGTCTGCGCACTGATCTGAACATTTTCCTACAGGGGAACACATGCAACGTCGTAATGTCATCCTGGGTCTGTCCCTTGCCGCGATCCTGGCCACGCCGCTGGCCGCCGGCGTCGCGCATGCCCAAGACGCCTATCCCAACAAGCCGATCCGCCTGATCGTTCCCTTCCCGCCCGGCGGCACCACCGACATCGTGGGCCGCCTGTTCGCCGACAAGCTGAGCAAGGAACTGGGCCAGACCGTCGTGGTGGAAAACCGCGGCGGCGCCGGCGGCTCGATCGGCAGCGCCTTCGTGGCCAGCAGCGCCCCCGACGGCTACGTGCTGGGCATCGCGACGGTGAGCACGCACGGCATCAACCCGGCCATCTACACCAACCTGCCGTTCGACGCCGAGAAGGATTTCACGCCGATCTCCAACCTGGCGGCCGTGCCCAACATCATGGTGGTCAACCCGAAGGTCCCCGCCAAGAACATCGAAGACTTCATCAAGCTGGCCAAGAGTCAGCCCGGCAAGCTGACCTATGCGTCGGCCGGCAACGGTTCGGTCTCGCACATGATGGGCGAGATGTTCAAGATGGCCTCGGGCACCGACCTGATGCACGTGCCCTACCGCGGCGTGGGCCCGGCGCTGAACGACACCCTGGCCGGCCAGGTCGACGTGCTGTATGACAACCTGCCCTCGTCGCTGCCGCACGTGCAGTCGGGCGCCCTGGTGCCGCTGGCCGTGGCCGCGCCGCAGCGCGTCGCCGCCCTGCCCAACGTGCCGACCTTCGCCGAAGCCGGCCTGCAGCCCGTCAACGACTCGTCGTGGTTCGGCCTGGTCGCGCCGGCCAAGGTGCCGCAGCCCGTCATCGACAAGCTGTACGCCGCTGTCGTGAAGGTCAGCGCCGAAGACGACGTCAAGAAGCGCCTGGAAGGCCTGGGCGCCGCGCCCGTGGCCAACACGCCGGCCGAATACGCCAAGCAGATTTCCGAGGAAATCGCCAAGAACAAGCGTATCGCCAAAGAAGCCAACGTGAAGATCGACTAAGCGCGCTCTCCCCCCCCGCCCTTGCGGCGGGGGGCCGATTTCCAGCACCTGCATTCATTTATGTTCATTACCCAGCCTCTGTCCTACCGACTCGACCTGCCGGCCGAATATCCCCACGCGCAATTGTCCGCCCCCCTGGTGCTGGATTCCCCGCACAGCGGCGCGGCCTACCCGCCGGATTTCGCGCCGTCGGTGTCGGCCGGCGCGCTGCGCACGGCGGAGGACACCTGGGTCGACGACCTGTGGGGCGATGCGGTCGGGCTGGGCGTGCCGCTGATCGCCGCCAGCTTCCCGCGCAGCTACATCGACGCCAACCGCGCCGTCGATGAAATCGATCCGCTGCTGCTCGCGCAGCCGTGGCCCGAGCCCATCGACGAGTCGCCCAAGGTGAAGCTGGGCAAGGGCCTGGTATGGCGCATGCTGGACGACGGCACGCCGCTGTACGATCGCAAGCTGTCGGTCGACGAGGTGCGCCATCGCATCGAGGCCTGCTGGAAGCCGTATCATCGCGCCCTGGGCCAAGTGCTGGACCAGGCGCACGCCCGCTTTGGAAAGGTGTGGCACATCAACTGCCATTCGATGCCCAGCGTGGCGGGCGCCTTCGCGACCGACCAGCCGGGCCTGGTGCACCCCGACTTCGTGCTCGGCGACCGCGACGGTTCGACCAGCGACCCCGCCTTCCGTGAATTCATCGCCGCGTGGCTGCGCGAGCGCGGCTACGACGTGTCGGTCAACGACCCGTACAAGGGCGTGGAACTGGTGCGCGCCTTCGGCCGCCCGGCCGAAGGCCGCCACAGCCTGCAGATCGAAATCAACCGCAAGCTGTACATGGACGAAGTCTCGCTGCGGCCCAATGCCGGCTATCCGCGCCTGAAGGCGCACCTGCGCGAGCTGACCGCCGCGCTGGTTGACTGGACGCGCGCGCAGGCGGCCTGACGCCGGACGTCTGCGCACTCGTGCATGGCGGGCCTGCGCCCGCCATGCAGCCGCCCCGTTGGACGACCACGCCAACGGGGCTTTTTTTCGCCGGTCGCGGCGCGCCCGCCCCGCGCGGGAGCGCGCCCGGCGGCGCGTGGCGCTATTCCTTTCCCCCTGCCGTCAACGCGTCACAAGGGCGCCACCGGCTGCCCCGATACCGGCGCCCTGTGAGGATTCGTGTATAACTACGGCGAACCTTCGGAGGAGAAGCGTCAATGCAAATCGGGGTACCTAAGGAAACCCGGGATGGGGAAACCCGCGTCGCGGCTACGCCAGAGACCGTCAAGAAGTACATAGGCGGCAAACACAGCGTGATCGTCGAACGCGGAGCAGGCGTGGCCGCGCATTACCCGGACAGCGCCTATGAGGAAGCCGGCGCCACGCTGGGCACGGCCGAAGCCGCGCTGGGTTGCGAGCTGGTGCTGAAAGTCCGCGCGCCGGCCGACGACGAACTGCCGCACATGAAACGCGGCGCGGTGCTCGCCGGCATGCTCGATCCGTTCGACGCCGACGGCCTGCAACGCCTGGCCGCCGCGGGGCTTACCGCCTTCGCGCTGGAGGCGGCGCCGCGCATCACCCGCGCGCAAAGCCTGGACGTACTGTCGTCGCAGGCCAACCTGGCCGGCTACAAGGCGGTACTGCTGGCGGCCAACTACTACGGCAGGCTGCTGCCCATGATGATGACCGCCGCCGGCACGCTCAAGGCGGCCCGCGTGGTCGTGCTGGGCGCCGGGGTGGCGGGCCTGCAGGCCATCGCCACCGCGCGCCGCCTGGGCGCAGTGGTCGAGGCCTCGGACGTGCGTCCGGCCGCCAAGGAGCAGATCGAGTCGCTGGGCGCCAAATTCATCGACGTCCCGTTCGAGACCGACGAGGAGCGCGAAATCGCGCAGGGTGTCGGCGGCTATGCCCGCCCCATGCCCCCGGCATGGATGGCGCGGCAGGCCGAGCTGGTCGCCCAGCGCTGCAAGCAGGCCGATATCGTCATCACCACCGCGCTGATTCCCGGCCGGCCGGCGCCCACGCTGCTGACGGCCGAAACCGTGCAGGCCATGAAGCCCGGATCGGTCGTGGTCGACCTGGCGGTCGAGCGCGGCGGCAACTGCCCGCTGACGCAAAAGGGCCTGGTGGCCGACCATCACGGCGTTACCCTGGTCGGCCTGACCAACCTGCCCGGAATGTTGCCCACCGACGCGTCGGCCCTGTATGCGCGCAACCTGCTGGATTTTCTCAAACTCATCGTCGATGCCGAAGGCGCGCTGGCCATACGGCGCGATGACGAAATCGTGACGGCCTGCCTGATGTGCGAGGACGGCCAGGTTACCCGGAGCTCATGAGATGGAAAGCATCAGCCCTACCCTGATCAATCTGATCATCTTCGTGCTGGCCATCTATGTCGGCTACCACGTGGTCTGGAATGTCACCCCCGCGCTGCATACGCCGCTGATGGCGGTCACCAACGCGATCTCTGCCATCATCATCGTCGGCGCCATGCTGGCCGCCGCCCTCACCGAGGGCGGACTGGCGCGCACCATGGGCGTCATCGCCGTCGCCCTGGCGGCGGTCAATGTATTTGGCGGCTTCCTGGTCACCCGGCGCATGCTGGAGATGTTCAAGAAGAAGGAACGCAAGCCCGGCGCGGAGGGTGCGCAATGATTTCGTTGAACCTGGTTACGCTGTTCTACCTGATCGCCTCGGTCTGCTTCATCCAGGCGCTCAAGGGCCTGTCGCATCCCACCACGTCGCGGCTGGGCAATACCTTCGGCATGGTCGGCATGGCCATCGCCGTGCTGACCACCGCGGCGCTCATCGTGGCGCTGGCGCGCGAGGGCGCCGGCCCCGGCCTGGGCTGGGTGCTGCTGGGCCTGCTGGTCGGCGGCAGCGCCGGCACGCTGATGGCCAAGCGCGTCGAGATGACCAAGATGCCCGAGCTGGTGGCCTTCATGCACAGCATGATCGGCCTGGCCGCCGTGGCCATCGCGGTCGCGGTGGTGGCCGAGCCGCATGCCTTCGGCATCGCCACGGCCGGCGGGCTGATCCCCACCGGCAACCGCCTGGAGCTGTTCATCGGCACCTTCGTGGGCGCCATCACCTTCTCCGGATCGGTGATTGCGTTCGGCAAGCTGTCGGGCAAGTACAAGTTCCGGCTGTTCCAGGGCGCGCCGGTCGTGTTTCCCGGCCAGCACCTGCTCAACCTCGCGCTGGCGCTGCTGATGCTGGGCTGCGGCCTGTGGTTCATGGCCACCCAGGCCTGGCCGCCGTTCGTCATCATGACCGTGTTGGCGTTCGCGCTGGGCGTGTTGATCATCATCCCCATCGGCGGCGCCGACATGCCCGTCGTGGTGTCGATGCTCAACAGCTATTCGGGATGGGCGGCCGCCGGCATCGGGTTCTCGCTGAACAACCCCATGCTGATCATCGCCGGCTCGCTGGTGGGCTCTTCGGGCGCGATTCTTTCGTACATCATGTGCAAGGCGATGAACCGCTCGTTCTTCAACGTGCTGCTGGGCGGGTTCGGCGGCCAGGCGGGCGCGGCGGCCGCGGCCGGCGACGGCCAGCAGCGCAGCGTGAAGTCGGGCAGCGCCGACGACGCGTCGTTCCTGATGGCCAACGCCGAAAGCGTGGTCATCGTGCCGGGTTACGGCCTGGCCGTGGCGCGCGCCCAGCACGCGCTCAAGGAACTGGCCACCAAGCTGGGCGAGAAAGGCGTGCAGGTGAAATACGCCATCCATCCGGTGGCCGGCCGCATGCCTGGCCACATGAACGTGCTGCTGGCCGAGGCCGAAGTGCCCTACGACCAGGTGTTCGAGATGGACGACATCAACGGCGAATTCGGCCAGACCGACGTGGTGCTGGTGCTGGGCGCCAACGACGTGGTCAACCCGGCCGCCAAGAACGACCCCGCCTCGCCGATCGCCGGCATGCCCATCCTCGAGGCCTACAAGGCCCGCACCGTCATCGTCAACAAGCGTTCGATGGCCGCGGGTTACGCCGGCCTGGACAACGAGCTGTTCTACATGGACCGCACGATGATGGTGTTCGGCGACGCCAAGAAGGTGCTGGAAGACATGGTCAAGGCCGTGGAATAAGGCGCGGCGGCGGTGCGGCGCATGGCGCCGCGCCGCCCGCCTAGCGGCGCGCGCGCAATTGCCCTGGCGTCACGCCATAGGCGCGCCGGAAAGCCGTGGCGAAATTGGCCGCGCTGGTATAGCCGGCCAGGCTGGCGGCCTGGGCCACGCTCAGGCCGTCGCGCTCCAGCCCCAGCCGCGCACGCGTCAGGCGCGCGCCGCGCAGGCACTCGAATACCGTCATGCCCCATGCGGCGCGAAAGTGGCGCTGCAGCGTATTGACGCTCAGGCAGGCATGGCGGGCTATTTCTTCCAGGCTCCAGGCATCGGCCTGGCCACTCTCCAGCAATTCCCGTATCCGGGCCATGCGCAGGAAATCGCGCCGGGCCAGCCCGCCGCGCACGGCCTGCGGCGCCGCGCCGGCCCCCGCCTCCAGGCTGTCGAAGCCCTCGACCAGCAGGTCCAGCGCGCGCGATTCCAGGTATAGGCGCCACAGTGCCGGCGCCAGCGCCGGCGGGCGCAGCATCTGCTCGGCCAGCGTGATCGCCTGAGCCGATGCCGGCCAGCAATGCATGGCCAGATGGCGCTGGGCGAACGCCGCCAACGCCGCGCCGTCGGCGCCGAAGCGCCGCGCCAGCCAATCGTGGCTGAATGCAAGGCTGACCGTGCGCTCGATGTCGCCGCGGCGCGACTGGCGCGCGAACGTCGCCGGCGCGGCGACCGCCACCAGGGCGCCCCGCACCCCGTCTCCGCCCTGCGGGCCGCGCGGCAGGCGGCAGTGGCCAATGGAAACGTCGGCGCGCCCGCCTATGGTCAGCGCCAGGCGCAGGCCGGGCCTGAGTTCGGCGCGCACGGCGGCGCCCTGCAGATCGCGGATATCGACCCGGTGCACCACCACGCCCGGCGCCACCTCGCTGGTGTCGAACACGCCCTGGAAAACCGGCCGCTCCTTGCCGGGCACGGACAGGTAGTAGCGCGCGGCGCTGTGGCGCGACAGGTCGATCAGCGTCTGGCCCGCCACCAGGGCGGCGCCGCCGCGCGGTGCGCGTGGGAGAGTCCGGGTCATGAATGAATGGCGATAGTGCAAAGGCTTATGCCGCGTGCCAAAACCTTTGCCGGGATGTTCTCTGACAGAATCATGAACACCAAATCTTATTAGAAATCATTCTTAATCGCAAACAGGCTCGACGCATGGCTGGCCGCCGTGCGGACGGGCCCACGCACGCACACGGAGAAGCCGCATGCCCACCCCACGATTCCCGCTGCACTACGCCGGCGCGTCAGTCCTGCTGGCCGCATCCGGCCCGGCCCTGGCGCAGACGGCCACCCAGATCCAGGACCCCTCGCAGGTGCAGCAGATGGCGACGGTGCAGGTGCTGGGCACGGCCGAAGAGGAAATCAAGGAGTCGCTGGGAGTCTCGGTCATCACCGCCGAGGAGATCGCCCGCCGTCCGCCCGCCAATGACCTGTCCGACCTGATCCGCCGCGAACCCGGCGTCAACCTGACCGGCAACAGCGCCAGCGGCGCGCGGGGCAACAGCCGCCAGGTCGACATCCGCGGCATGGGCCCCGAGAACACCCTCATCCTGATCGACGGCAAGCCCGTCACCTCGCGCAATGCGGTGCGCTATGGATGGAACGGCGATCGCGATACGCGCGGCGACACCAACTGGGTGCCTGCGGAAGAAGTCGAACGCATCGAAGTGATCCGCGGCCCGGCCGCGGCCCGCTACGGCTCGGGCGCCATGGGCGGCGTGGTCAACATCATCACCAAGCGCCCCGCCGACCGTGCCACCGGCTCCATCACCTACTACATGAACCAGCCGGAAGACAGCCGCGAAGGCAACACCAATCGCGTCAATGCCCGCGTCAGCGCGCCGATCAGCGACACGCTGAGCATGCGGCTGTACGGCAACTACAACAAGACCAATCCGGATGCCCGCGACATCAACGCCGGCCATGCGAACACCAGCGACAACGGCAACCCGGCGACCGCCGGGCGCGAGGGCGTCATCAACCAGGACCTGAGCGCGCTGTTCTCATGGAAGGCCGACAGCCGCAACACCGTGGACCTGGACATGGGCTTCAGCCGCCAGGGCAACCTGTTCGCCGGCGACACCATGAACAATGCCAACAGCGAGTTCTCGGACAGCCTGTACGGCAAGGAAACCAATGCGATGTACCGCGAGAATTATGCGTTGACGCATCGCGGCGCCTACGATTGGGGCACGTCGCGCGCCAGCGTCGGCTATGACTACACGCGCAACGCGCGCCAGCGCGAAGGCCTGGCCGGCGGGCCCGAGGGCGCCCCCACCGCGGGCGGCTATGACACGGCGCGCCTGAAGAACTGGCGCGCCGCGGCCGAAGCGAGCGTGCCGTTCCATCTCGGTTTCGAGCAGGTCGCCACGGTCGGCGTGGAATGGCTGCGCGAATCGCTCGAAGATCCCGCCGGCATGCGCCAGACCTATACCGGCGGCGCCATCGGCGGCACGGCCTCCGCCAACCGCGATCCGAAGTCGCGCCAGACCAGCTATGCGCTGTTCGCCGAAGACAACATCGAAGTCGGCGAACGCACCATGCTCACGCCCGGCGTGCGCCTGGACCACAACAGCGAGTTCGGCAGCAACTGGAGCCCCAGCCTGAACGCCTCGTACGCCGTCACCGACGCGCTCAAGCTCAAGGGCGGCATCGCGCGCGCGTACAAGGCGCCCAACCTCTACCAGTCCAACCCCAACTACCTGCTGTACAGCCGCGGCAATGGCTGCCTGGCGTCGCAGACCAACACCAACGGCTGCTATCTGGTCGGCAACGCGGACCTCTCGCCGGAGACCAGCGTCAACAAGGAAATCGGTTTCGAGTACGACCCGGGAACGTGGCGCACCAGCATGGCCTACTTCCGCAACGACTACCGCAACAAGATCGTCGCCGGCACCGACGTCCAGTACCGCCTGGCCAACGGCGCCCGGGTGCTGCAGTGGAGCAACAGCGGCAAGGCCGTGGTCGAAGGGCTGGAAGGCAACCTGTTCATCCCGCTGGCCAGCAATCTCGACTGGAACACCAACTTCACCTACATGATCCAGTCCAAGGAAAAAGCCACCGGCGAACCGTTGAGCGTGATCCCGGAATACACCATCAACAGCACGCTGGACTGGTTCTACACGCCGCAGCTGTCCTTCCAGGCCAATCTCACCTACTACGGCAAGCAGGAAGGCCCCTCCACCAATGTGCGCACCGGCGTCGAACTGGACGGCGACGGCCTGCAGACCATCAGCCCATACGCCCTGGTGGGCCTGAGCATGGGCTACGAGGTCAACCGGAACCTGAAGTTGCGCGTCGGCGTGAGCAACCTGTTCGACAAGCAGCTGTACCGCGAAGGCAATGCCAGCAGCGCGGGCGCGGCCACCTACAACGAACCGGGGCGCGCCTATTACGCCACGGCGACGGTGTCGTTCTGAACATGGCGACGGCTCTCCTCCCGGGTCGCGCCGCCCCCTGGCTGCTGGCCGCCGCCTTGCTGCCGGCCGCGTCGTGGGCCCAGCCGGCGACCACGCCGGACGAACCGCCCGAGCGCGCGCGGGCACGCCTGGGCGTGCTGGGGCTGGTGCAGCAGACTGTGCTGGCGCGCGGCGCGGGCCTGCGCGACGTACGCCTCGCCGTGGCCGTGCCGGCGGGCCAGCCGCCCGCCGCCGGCTGGCCGGTCGTCTATATGCTCGACGGCGACGCCGCCCTGCAGGCGCTGGCGCTGGCCAACCGCGCCGACCTGGCCCGGCAGGCCGTGCTGGTGGGCATCGGCTACGACAGCCCCGGCCGCATCGATGGCCAGGCGCGCGCCTGGGACTACACCCCTGCCCTGCCCGGCACCGGTGCCCATGGCGCGCCCGATCCGCGCAACCCGCAACGGCGCAATGGCGGGGCCGAGGCCTGGCTGGAATTCATCGAAACGCGCGTCAAGCCCTGGGTGGCGAGCGCGACGCGCATCGATGCCGGCCGCCAGACGCTCTACGGCCATTCGTACGGCGGCCTGTTCGTCCTGCACACCTTGCTGGCCCGTCCGCGGGCGTTCCAGCGCTATGTCGCGGCCAGTCCATCCCTGTGGTGGCATGCGCCTTACATGATGCGGCGCGCAGCGGACGCGGGGGATTTCAGTCACGGCGCGCCGGTCCTGCACCTGATGACCGGCGGCGCCGAAGTGCTGCGCCGCCCCGGCGCCGCGCCCGTGGCCACGGCGGGCGAGACCGCCCGGCTGGCCGCGATCCTGGCCGGCAAGGCGGGCCTGTCGGTCACGCTGCGCGAGTTTCCCGGGCTGTCGCATGGCGCCATGCTGCCCGCCTCGGCGCAGGCAGCCGTCGCGCTGGCCGCTCAGCCCTGAGTGGCCAGGCGCTGGTCGACCACTTCGATCCAGTGCCTGACGGGCGTGTCCGTGCCGCTTTGCAAATGGCCGATGCAACCCATGTTGGACGACATGATGACGGCCGGCGTCGCCGCGGCGATCTCGTCCAGCTTGCGGTCGCGCAGGTTCAGCGCGATGTCCGGATTCAGCACCGAGTAGGCGCCGGCCGAGCCGCAACACAGATGCGACTCGCCAAACGGCGCCAGCTCGAACCCCAGTTCGACCAGCAGCCGCTCGGCCAGCGGCCGCAGGCCCTGCCAGTGCTGCAGCGTGCAGGGCGGATGGAAGGCCGCGCGCGGACCCGGCGCCAGCCGCTCGCGCAGCGCCGCCGCATGCGGCGCGACCACCTCGGCGACATCCTTGACCAGCGCCACGATCCGGGCGGCGCGCTCGGCGTAGTCCGGGTCGCGCCGCAAATGGTGCGCATACTCCTTCACCATGGCGCCGCAACCCGAGGCGTTCATGACGATGGCCTCGATCTCGCCACGCTCGACCCAGGGCCACCAGGCGTCGACGTTGGCGCGCATCTGCGCCAGGGCATCGCCTTGCGCATCCAGGTGGAAATTGACCGCGCCGCAGCAGCCCGCGCCGGGCGCCAGGCGCGCGCCGATGCCAATCGCATCGAGCACGCGCAGGGTGGCGGCATCGATCGTGGGCATCATGGACGGCTGCACGCAGCCGGTCAGCATCAGCACCTGGCGCTCATGGCGCGACGGATCGGGCAGCAGGCCGGGCGGCCGCGCCGCCGGCACCTTGCGCCGCAGCGCCTGCGGCAGCATGGCGCGCACCATCTGGCCCAGCCGCATGGCCGGGCCGAACCAGGCCGAATTCATGCCCCTGCGCAGCGCCTCGCGGCGCAGCCTGTCGCCCAGCCGGCGCGGCACCCGCTCGTGGACCAGCTGGCGGCCGATATCGACCAGCCGCCCGTACTCCACCCCCGATGGACAGGTCGTCTCGCAATTGCGGCAGGTCAGGCAACGGTCCAGGTGCTGCTGGGTCGCCTGGGTCGGCTCGCCGCCTTCGAGCAGTTGCTTGATCAGGTAGATGCGCCCACGCGGGCTGTCCAGCTCGTCGCCCAGCACCTGGTAGGTCGGGCAGGTGGCGGTACAGAAACCGCAATGCACGCAGCGGCGCAGGATGGCGTCGGCCTCCTCGCCGAAATCGGTATCGCGTGCCCAAGAAGCTAGATTTGTTTGCATGGCGCCAGGGTCTCTTCCAGTATTTGCACGCCCTAGAGTTCGGGCACCAGGCGCCCGGGATTGAACAGACCGGCGGGGTCCAGCTCCTGCTTGAGGCGGCGCGTGATGGCCGCCACGCCGTCCGACAGGGGATGGAACACGCCATCGGCCGGCACCGCGCGGCCGGCCGAACGAAACAGCGTGGCATGCCCGCCCGCCTGGGCGGCCGCCGCGCGAACCGCCTGCGCATCGTAGTGGCCGCTGAGCCAGCGCTGTCCGCCGCTCCATTCGATCAGGGTGGGGCCCAGCGCCAGCGCGGGCGCGGTGGGCGGGACCGCCAGCCGCCACAGGGGCATGCCGCGATCGAAGAATGCATGGCTCTGCTCGCGCAACGACTCCCACCAGTCGTGGGCCTGCGCCGCATCCAGCAGCTCTCCGCCCAGGACTTCGCGCGCCGCCTGCACCGCCGGCGGCGCGCCGGCCAGCCGCAGCACCACCGCGCCGCCGCCGTCGGCCGTCCAGCAGCTGGCCGAGATCGGCAGCGGCCGCGCGCGCCATTGTCCGAACCAGCGCAAAGCCTCATCCTGCGTGGCGGGCAAGCGCAGCGACTCCACCACGGCCGGCCGGGGCACCACTTTCAGCGAGACTTCCAGCAAGGCGCCAAAAATCCCTTGCGCGCCGGCCTGCAGCCGCGAGACGTCATAGCCCGCCACGTTCTTCATGACTTCCCCGCCAAACGCCAGGATATGGCCCTGCGAATCGAGCAGGCGCGCGCCCAGCACGAAATCGCGCACGGCGCCGGCGGCCATGCGGCGCGGCCCGGACAGGCCGGCGGCCACGCAACCGCCCAGCGTCGCGCCGGGCCCGAAATGCGGCGGCTCGAAAGCCAGCATCTGGCCGTGCTCGGCCAGCGCCGCCTCCAGCTCGGCCAGCGGCGTACCCGCGCGCGCCGTCACCACCAGTTCCGAAGGCTGGTAGCTGACGATGCCGCGGTAAGGGGTCATGTCCAGCAGGCAATGACCATCCTGCGGCGTCACGGCACGATGATTGCCGTAAAACCCTTTGGTGCCGCCACCGACGATGAACAGGGGCTTGTGACCGGCGCGCGCCGTCATCACCTGGTCGCACAACTCCGACAGGACGAAATCCATGGCCGCACGCCCTAGAAGCGCGCCAGATCGGGGAATCTCATTTCGCCGCCATGCACGTGCATCTTGCCGTATTCGGCGCAGCGTGCCAGCGTGGGTATGACCTTTTCAGGGTTGAGCAGGCCGGGCGGATCGAACGCCCGCTTGACCGCCAGGAAGGCATCGAGTTCGTCACGCGAGAATTGCACGCACATTTGATTTATTTTCTCCATACCCACACCGTGCTCTCCGGTCACGGTGCCTCCAACCTGCACGCACAGCTCGAGAATGGCGGCGCCGAACTTCTCGGCGCGCTCGACCTCATCGGGCTTGTTCGAATCAAACAGTATCAGGGGATGCAGATTGCCATCGCCGGCATGGAACACGTTGGCGCAGCGCAGGCCGAAATCGTCCTCCATCTGCTCGATGGCGCCCAGCACGCGCGCCAGGTGGCGCCGGGGAATCGTGCCGTCCATGCAATAGTAGTCGGGCGACACGCGGCCGGCGGCGGGAAAGGCATTCTTGCGGCCGGCCCAGAAGCGCAGGCGCTCGGCTTCCGAGCCCGACACCTGCAGGCGCGTCGCGCCGGCCCGCTTGAATACCGCCTCCATCAGGGCGACCTCGTGGGCCACTTCCTGCGGCGTGCCGTCGGCCTCGCACAGCAGTATGGCCTGCGCCTGCAGGTCGTAGCCCGCCTGCACGAAGGGCTCGACCATGTGGATCGCCTGGCGGTCCATCATTTCCAGCCCCGCCGGGATCAGGCCGGCGGCAATGATCTGCGTGACCGCGTTGCCCGCCGCCTCGACGCTGGCGAAGCTGGCCATGACCACCTGCGCGCAGGCCGGCGAGGGAATCAGCTTGACCGTGATTTCGGTCACCACGCCCAGCATGCCTTCGGAGCCGACGAACACCGACAGCAGGTCCAGCCCGGGCGCATCGGGCGCCTCGGAGCCGAGCTCGACGATCTCCCCATCGATGGTCACCACGCGCACGCGCAACACGTTGTGCACCGTCAGCCCGTACTTGAGGCAATGCACGCCGCCGGAGTTCTCGGCCACGTTGCCGCCGATCGAACAGGCGATCTGGCTGGATGGGTCCGGGGCATAGTAAAGGCCGTAAGGCGCGGCGGCCTCGGAAATGGCCAGGTTGCGCACGCCCGGCTCGACCACGGCCGTACCGCTGGCGGGGTCGATGCGCTTGATGCGGTTGAGCTTGGACAGCCCCAGCAGCACGCCCTGCGCGTGCGGCATGGCCCCGCCCGACAGGCCGGTACCCGCGCCGCGCGCCACGATAGGCACGTTCATGCGCTTGCACAGCTGCATGACGGCGCGCACCTGCGCCTCGTCTTCCGGCAGGGCCACCACCGCCGGCAGGGCCCGGTACAGCGACAGGCCGTCGCACTCGTACGGACGTGTGTCCTCTTCGCGATGCAGCACGCAATGCGCGGGCAGTATCGACAGCAGGGCCTCGATCAGCGGCTGGGGCGCGAAGCCTTCCCGCCTGGGCGAAAAACCGGCATCCACCAAGGTGTTCATGACCCGAACAATAGCGCGAGCCCCTCCTGCGCACACTACAGGATTTACCCGCACAACCTCGCCCGGCGGAAATGAAAAAGCCCACGCAACGCTTGCGTGGGCTGGCGGGACGCCGCCTGCCGCGACGCCGGCGCTACCAGGCGATGATCTTGCCCGGGTTGAGGATGTTGTTCGGGTCGAAGGCATGCTTGAGGCTGCGCATGAGCGCCAGCGCCTCCTCGCCGTGCTCCTCGGCCATGAACTGCATCTTGTGCAGGCCGACCCCGTGCTCGCCGGTGCAGGTGCCGTCGGCGGCGATCGCACGGCGAACCAAATTGTGATTAATGGTTTCAGACTCCTCCCACTCCCGCGGGTTGTCGGCATCGAGCAGCATCAGGACGTGGAAGTTGCCGTCGCCCACATGGCCCACGATGGTGTACGGGAAGCTGGCGCGCTCGAGTTCGTCGACGGTCTCGCGCACGCAATCGGCCAGGCGCGAAATCGGCACGCACACATCGGTGGTGCTGGCGCGGCAGCCCGGCCGCAATTGCAGGCCGGCGAAATAGGCATTGTGCCGCGCCGTCCACAGCCGGCTGCGGTCTTCCGGGCGCTCGGCCCATTCGAAATCCATGCCGCCGTGCTCGGCGGTGATCGCCTGCACGGTCTCGGCCTGCTCCTGGACGCCGGCCGGGCTGCCGTGGAACTCGAACAGCAGCAGCGGCGTCTCGCGCAGTGTCAGCTTGCTGTGCATGTTGACGGCGCGCACGGACGCCTCGTCCATGAACTCCACGCGGGCGACGGGCACTCCCATCTGGATGATCTCGATGACGCTTTGCACCGCCGCGTCCAGGCTGGGGAAATTGCAGATGGCCGCCGACACGGCCTCGGGCTGCGGATACAGGCGGACCGTCACCTCGGTGATGATGCCAAGCGTACCCTCGCTGCCCACGAAAATGCGAGTCAGGTCGTAGCCGGCGGACGATTTGCGGGCGCGGCCCGCGGTGCGCAGCACGCGTCCGTCGGCGGTCACCACGGTCAGCGCCATGACGTTTTCGCGCATGGTGCCATAGCGCACCGCATTGGTGCCCGAGGCGCGCGTGGCGGCCATGCCGCCCAGGCTGGCATCGGCGCCGGGATCGATCGGGAAGAACAGCCCAGTATCGCGGATTTCCTCATTGAGCTGCTTGCGGGTGACACCGGCCTGCACCGTGACCGTCAGGTCTTCCGCATTGACGGCCAGCACCTGGTTCATCTGCGACAGGTCCAGGCTGATGCCGCCCTGGATGGCCAGCAGGTGCCCTTCCAGCGACGAACCGGCGCCATAGGGAATCAAGGGGACGCGATGCTCGTTGCACAACCGGGCCACCTCGGCCACCTCCTCGGTGGACTGCGCGAACACGACCGCGTCCGGCAGCATTGGCGGGTATGGCGATTCGTCGCGGCCATGGTGCTCGCGCACCGCGTGCGCCATCGACAGGCGATCGCCGAAGCGCGCCTTCAAGGCATCGAGACAGGCGGGCGGCACCGGACGGCGCAACGCATCCGCAGGTTGGGGAGCGTTCATGGCATCTACACAGTTAAGGAAGCGGGTGTCGCCATTTTACGCCTACCTTCCTACAGAGCCCACGGTACTCGCTGCAGACATGTGCCGACCGCCAAGCAGAATCCCACACACAGCCAGCGTTGATTCCGATGTTCGCGAGCCGCGTCCAGGGCCACTATCGCATGCAGCGCTTCCGTATTCGCCCGCCGGCCGCATGAACAAGCATTGCTTCAAACTGGTCCATTCCGCTGCCCTCGGCATGCTGGTCCCCGTCCACGAACACCGTACCGGCCGTCCGTTGCGCGGCACGCGGCGGGCAATGGCCGTGGCGCTGGCCGTGCTCGTACCGGCCGGCGCGACAGCGGCAGGCGGCATCGCGCCGCAAGGCGCGACGCAGGTCGCCCCGGCCCGCAATGGCGTGCCGGTTATCCAGATTGCCGATCCGGATGCGACGGGCATTTCGCACAATCGCTACACGGAATTCAACATACAGCGGCCGGGCGTGGTGTTGAACAACAGCACGGCCGAGGGCGTCTCCGCCCTCGCCGGCCGGATCAGCGGCAATCCCGGCCTGCACAGGCCCGCGCGCACCATCCTCAACGAGGTGACCGGCATCTCGCCCAGCACGCTCGAGGGCACCCTGGAGGTATTCGGCCCGGCCGTCGACGTGCTCGTCGCCAACCCCAATGGCCTGACCGCCAATGGCCTGAGCACCATCAATATCCGGGGCCTGATCCTTTCCACCGGCCGCCCGCGCGCCGGCGGCGTGCTGGAAGTGGCGCGCGGCAGGCTGGAAATCGGCCCGCGCGGCGTCAATACCGCCGGCCTGTCCTATTTCGACCTGGTCGCCCGCACCGTGGCGCTGCACGGGCCGATCGGCACCGACGGCGGCGGGCCGCCCGCCGACATCAATGTCGTGGCCGGCGCCAACCGCTACGACCATCGACGCCGGGCCCGCCAGCGGCCGGGCGGCCAGCCCGCCGCCGCGCTCGACGCCGGCGCCGGCTACGCCATCGACGGATCGGCCGCGGGCGCCATGTACGGACGACACATCACGCTGGTTTCCAGCGACGCCGGCCTGGGCGTACGCCACCGCGGCCTGGTTTCGGCGGCCGGCCATATCGCCGTCGACGCGGCGGGCGGCGTTTCGGTACAGACACTGGCGGCGCGCACCGCCGCGGGTGGCACGGCCGGTTCCACGACGGTTCGTGCCGGCGGCGACGCGCTGATCGGCAGCATCGCCGCGTCCGGCGGCGATATCGAAGTGCGCGCCCCCGCTGGCCGCATCGCGACGCGCGGAGCGCTGAGCGCGCCGCATGGCCGCGTGCGGCTGCGGGCCGGCGACGCGCTGGCAGTGCACGGCCCGGTGCACGCCGCCCGCATCGCGCTGGCGGCACGGGGCGATGCATCGATCGCCGCCGAGCTGTCCGGCACGCGAGATGGCGTCAGCCTGACGGCGCGCAACGCCACGCTGGAGCATGCCCGCGTCATCGCCATGCCGCCCGCGGCGCAAGCGCGGCAATCCACGCCCGCCATCGATATCGCCCTGAGCGGCACGCTGACCTTGCGCGGCACGCTCTACGGCGCCGACGGCGGCGGCCGACGCATCGAGGGCGCGAGCGTCGCCCTGGCCGGCGGCATGCCCGTCATCGTCGACGTGCGGCAGCCGCAGCGCGCCGTCCCGAACGCCTTGCTGGCCTCGGACGCCGGACTATACGCAGCCGGCCAATCCATATCGATCCGGGCCGGCGGGCTGAGCAACGAAGGCGGCGCCATAGACAGCACCGGCGCGGGACGGGGCAATATCGGCCTGCGTATCGGCGGCCCGGCGCTCAACCTGGGCTACATCGCAACACACGGCGCGCTGGAGGCGACGGTCGAGGGCACGCTGGAAAACCGGATGCTGCTCAGCGCAGCCGCGCTGCGCGTGGCCGCCCGAGATCTGTCCAACCACGCAACGATGACGGCCAGCGGTCCGGACACCAGAACGCCCGCGCTCGACCTCTCGGTCGAGCGCCGGCTGGACAACGCCGGCTCGCTGCAAGCCGCGCGTGGCGCGCTGCGCCTGCGCGGCGGCGCCGGACTGTCGATCGTCAACCGGCCGACCGGTCTCATGCTCGCCCACGGCCAGGATATCGCCGCCGCCCGCCTCGCCAATGCCGGCACGCTGTCGAGCACCGCGGCCGGCACGCTGACGCTGGCGGCCGACCTGGAAAACAGCGGCGTGCTGCAAAGCGCCCACGCCCTGCGCGTGCAGGCGCGGCGCATCGCCTCGCGCGGCCGTCTCGCCACCGCGGCCGACGGCGCCGGCCTGGCGCTGGCCGCCGAGGAAGACCTGGCCCTGGCGGGCCACGCCTCCAGCGCCGGCGCGCTGCTGATCCGGGCCGGCGCCACGCTTGCCAACGAAGGCATCGTCACCGCCCGCCGGAGCTTGAGCTGGCGCGCCCGCCACATCGTCAACGACGCCGCCGGCGACGTCGTGGCGCGATCGGTCGACATGCGCGCCGGCCAAGGACTCGACCAGCGCGGCACGATCGGCAGCGTGACGGACCTGGTTCTGAAGGCGGCGCGCATCGACGGCACCGGCGTACTGCGGGCCAATCAGGACATCGACATGCATGCCGACGACGCCATGCGGCTGGCGGCCGACGCCCGCACGCTGGCCGGGCGCGACCTTGCCCTGGCCGCCGACCAGCTCGAGCAATCGGGCGTGGCGCAAGCGGGACGCACCCTTACGGCCACGGCCGGCGCGCTCGAGAACGGCGGTTTGCTCGACGCGGCCGACGCGCAACTGCGAACCACGCGCGCCTTCGTCAACCTCGGCCAGATCCAGGCGGATGTGCTGCAGGCGCAAGGAGCGCAAATCCGCAATGCCGGCGTGTTGCGCGCCGGCGCGCTGTTGACGCTGCAGGCCGCCGGCGAGCTCGAGAATACCGGCGACATGGCGGCCAGCGGTTCGCTGTCCATCGCGGCGGGCGGCCCCTTCGCCAATTCCGGAACGATGGGCGCGAACGGCGACGCCTCGTTCGCGCTGAGCAGCTTTGCGAACAACGGCAGCATCGGCATCGGCGGCGACCTGGCGCTCAGCCTGCCGGACGTCGACCTGACGCTCGATGCCGATCACCGCCTGCCCGTGTCGCAGGGAACGACGCTGCTGCAGGTCGCCAGCCTGGACAACCGCGCGCGCAGCGAGACGCCGGGCCGGCTGTCCGTCCAGGCGCGCGGCGCGATCCGCAACCAGGATACGCTGGCCGCCGGCCAGGGCCTGTGGCTGGAATCCGCCGCCAACGACATCGAAAACGGCGCCGGCGCCCTGCTGTGGTCCGGCGCGGACCTGCGGCTGCGGGGCGCCCGCATCATCAACCGCGAGGCGGCCATCATCGAAAGCGCCGCCGACATGCTGCTTGACGCCCGCGACGCGATCGACAACGGCCTGGGCATCATCCGCGCCGGCGGCGACCTGCGGGCCGATGCGCCGCTGCTGCGCAATCCGGCGCGCCTTGGCGGCCATATCGTCCCGGCAGGCTACGCGGCAATAGGCGGGGGCACTTACGACCGCTACCATTCGGCGGCCGTCGCCTGGCACGAACTGTTCGCCAACGGCGCGGCGGGCATACGCGTGCCACGCTACGACGGCAAGGACGTGCGGGTCGCCCAATCCGTGGTGCAGGCCGGCGGCAATCTCTACCTCAACCAAGGCGGGCAGAAAGGCAGACAGGCCCGGGTCTCCAACCAGGGGCGCATCGAGGCAGGCGGGATGGCGCTGGTCGACGGCAACGTCGACAACGCATCGCTGCACCTGAGCCTGTCCGTGGACGAGTACCTGCGCCGGCCGCTGGCCGCCCCCATCGTGCTGCGGGTTACCGACAGCCGTGCGCAGCACGTCGCCCCGGCGCTCTGGAAATTCCATACTCTCTACCAGTTTCTGGACTTCCTGCTGTCGAACGACGAGCCCAGATACATCTGGGGCTACTACCGAACCTGGCCGGAATGGGCATTCCAGACGCTGCGCAATCTCGACCTGGGCTATATCGGCGCGCCCGACCCGACGGCGCCGCCGGTGCCCCGCCCGCCCGTACTGGACCCGCGGGCCAAGACGCGCGACACCCCGGCCGGCCAGGCGCTCGTCGCGCAATACCGCAAGGACCTGGCCGAATACGCAACGGCGCTGGAGGCCGCGCAGCGAGCCGAGGCGATACGGACCGCGCGGCAGCGCGTGGACGGCGCGCTGCGCGCCCGCTACGGCAAGAAGCTGGCGCAGCTGGAGACTCGCACCCCCGAGGTGGATGCGGCGGTCGCCGCACTGGCGCAGACGATTTTCGACGCGCGCGCCAAGCCCGCCGCCGAGATCGAAAAACTGATCGCCGCCGCCCTTTGCTCCCCCCGGGCGGGGGCCTGCACAGCCGGCACCACGCGTATCGCGCAACTACTCGACCAGGCCACCCTGCCGCCCAGGCGGCCTGCCGTGGCGCTGTTCGCCCAGTCCATGGCGGCGGTGCTCGGGCCGGACTGGCGCGGCCCGGTCGACCGCCCCACCCTGATGGCGCGCTACGCCGGCTTCAAGCATCGCGTCGCCGCCCAGGGACGCGCATCCGGCGGCGAACTGGCCTTCTATCCGGCGCAACAGACCGTGCTGGCCGGCGGCGCCGGCCTGGTGCTGTCGGGCGGGCGCGTCACCAATGGCGAGAACGTCACCGGCCTGCTGGCCCGGAACATGACCGTGCACATCGGCGAACAACGGATCGAGACGCCGCGCGGCTCCATCGACGCGATCCGCCATCCCGACGCCGGGTCCGCGGTGACACTCAAGGACAGCATCCATGCCCTGCTGGAGAACCGGCGCCTGTTCGCGCGTACCGCGCCGGCGCGCGCCATCACCGGGCCGGGCGGCAACGACATACCGGCCACGCCGCCCGACCTGCCCCAACCCCTGTACGAAACGCGCCTGGCCTATCTCGACCAAAGCCACTATTACGGCTCCCGGTATTTCTTCGACCTGATCGGCTACCGGCCGGACCGACCACTGCGGACCATCGGCGACAATTATTTCGAGACCCGGCTGATCCGCGAACAGATCTCGCGCGCCATGGGCGGCCACGAGTACCGCAACGCCGTGCGCGGCCTGGCGCTGGTGCGGTCGCTGATGGAGGCGGCGCCGCTGGCGGCCGCCGAGCTGGGGCTGCGCGTGGGCCAGGCGCCGACCGCCGAACAGTTGGCGCGCGCCAGCCGCGACTTCGTCTGGTACGTACGGGAAACGGTCGACGGCCAGGAGGTGCTTGCGCCGCGGGTATACCTGACTCGCGCGACGCGGACGGCCGCGAGCGCCGCGCGCGAGGCCGGCGGCGCGCTCATGGCGTCGGCGGGCACGGTGTTCGCCGACACCGGCGGCGCGGCGATCGAATCCGGCAATGCGGCATTCCTGGGCAAGGACGTCATCCTGGATGCTTCGGGCGGCGCTGTCCGCCTGACCAACGACAAAGGCATCGCCGGCGGCGCGCGGGCGCTGGGCACGCTGGCCATCCGGGGCGGCGACATCGCGATCCAGGGCGGGCTGCTGGACGCCGCGCAGGCCCATCTCACGGGCGAGCGGGTCAGCCTGGCCGCCAGCGCGCGCTACGATGCACGCGGCCGGCTGGTCTCGCGCCACGACGCGCGCCTGAACGGCCGCGCCGATGCCGCGGGCCTGCTGTACATTGCCGCCAAACGGCTGGACAGCGCCGGCGCTACGCTCTCGGGCGACCATGTCCGCCTGGAGGCGGAAAAGGTCCGGCTGGGCGGCCTGTATGACGTCGACAGCAGCTATTCGCAAACCAGCAGGTACGGCCTGGACAAGGCTTTGTGGCTGCTGTCGTCGCAGACCGAAACCGCCACCGCCAGCCACGCGCGCTTCCAGGGCACGACGCTGGAGGGCGCGATGTTGAGCGGGCATGCCACGGACGTCGATATCGAGGGCGGCAGCGCCCGCTTCCAGCAGACCGACCTGCAGGTCGCCCACGATTTCAACGCCCGCGCAGCCGCCGACCATGCGTATGCCGAACGCGCAAAGCGAGTGGATCAACTGTTCCTCAGATTGTCCGCCGGCGCCGGCGGCTACGAGGCCGGCATCGACCTGAGCGCGCAAGGCGGTCTGCAAGCGCACGCCGGGCGAGGCCAGACCGCCGGCGCCAATGCCTCGGTCGGGTTCGAATCGACGCGCGAATACGAAGTATCGCGCATGACCCGTCATCGCAATGCCGATCTCAATTTCGGCGCGGGCTTGCTGGCGGTCGGCAACACGGCCGATCTGGGCGGCGCCGACATCAACCGCGACCGCTACGGCCAGGGCACACACGCGGCATCGGGCGCCATCCCCGCAGATTTGCTGCGCATCCGCGCCGCGCGCGTGGCCGCCACCAAGTATCTCAACCTCACCGACAGCCTCACGGCCAGCAGTTACCTGCGCGCCAGCATCGACGGCGCGCTGACCTCGAGCGTGGTGACCGCCGCCACCCGCCTGGGCGACACGCTGGCCGAGGCGCAGCAGGAAGGCAGCCAGGTGCACGCCGGCCAGATGGCCCTGCAGATGGCGGGCGAAGCGACACAGCTCGCGACCGCCGACACCGCGGCGCTCAACGTCAGCGCAACGCTCGCGACGGGCTACGCCTACTCGCACAGGAATACCCAGGCCGAAAACACCAACTACTTCGGCGGCAACCTCGACATCCGGGCCACCGAACAGGACATCGACCTGGCCGGAACGAAGTTCAGCGGCGCCGACTGGCTGGCGCTGTCGGCCCGGCGCGACATCAACGCCCGCGCTGCCGCAAGCCGCAACCAGGAGTCGGGCGCACAGCACGATCTCCAGTTGCACCAGACCGTCAACGCCGGCGCGAACGCCATGCAGGCCGCGGCAGGCGTCGGCGCCACCGCGGGCCTGAGCGGCTCGCACACGGTGCGCCACGGCGCCGGACAGACTTACGAAGGCTCGGCGCTGCGCGGCACGCAGCTGCACCTGCAGGCGCGCGATCTCAATCTCGACGCATCGATGGCCCAGGCGACCCGCATGGACCTGCATGTCGCGCGCGACCTGAACGCCATCTCGCGGCAGGACGAGCAGCGATTCGGGCAGACCGGCGGTAACTGGGAAGTCTCGCTGGGTGCGGCGATCCAGAACCGGACCCTCGTGGCGCCGGTCGGCACCATCGGGGCGGGCGTGCGCCACGAACACGACCACCAGGCCCTGACGCAGAATGGCCAGGCGGGCCTGCTGGCCTCCCAGGGCCTGCGCGCGGCGGTCGGACGAGACGCCCGGCTGCGCGGCGCGCTCATCGCCGATTCGTCCGATCAGGGCAACATGGACATCGCCGGCCGGATTCACGCCGAGGCCCTGCATGACTATCGCGACAAGGATGGATACGAGGCCGGCGCGAGCATCGGCATATCGTCGACCACCCTCAACCCCGCCCTGTCATTGATGCTGGGCCGCCCGGCCGTCGAGCAATACCGGGCCGTGCGGCAGGCCACCATCGCCATGGGCGGCGCGCCCCGCTACGCGGCGCAGGCAGGCGTGACGGGAACGCTGAACACCGACCCCGGCCGTGCCGTCATCGTGGCGCGCGACGAGCGCTGGGCCTCCGGCCGCACGGAAATCTCTTTCGAACGCCCCGCGCCCGAACGGCCCGACACGCCGCAGACCGCCCCCGCCCGCCCCCCCGCGGCGCGGCCGTCCGGCAAGGCGCAAGCGCCGTCCGGCCGGAACCCGGACCCCTACGCCAGTCGCGTCATCGTCCAGCTCGACACCGACCCGGTTACCACCGAAGCGGCGCGCGCGCTCTACCACAAGCACCCCGGCAACTCGGACCTGTACGTGCAGCGCGCCGATGGCGTGCTGGCGCCGGCCCGCCCGCTGGCCGCTACGCGCCCGGGACCCAGCAAACTCCAGTTCGTGGGCCATGGCTCCGCCGACAATGCGCGGCCCCGGCTCGGCGGCAACGACAATACGCAACTGGCGGCGATGGTGACGCAACTTCAGGAAAGCCGGCCCGGCGCGCCGGTGCGGAAGATCGCCCTGGTCGGCTGCGGCAGCGACTGCGCGTCGCCGGACAGCCTGGCCACGCAACTGCGCAAGACGCTCTCGGCTCCGGCCGCGCCCGGCCCGCAGGTCAAGGGATACGAGGGCCGGGTGAACGTGGACCGCAGCGGGAAAAAGCACCCTGTCCTCAGCGGCGGACTGGGCGATACGAACCCCGACAATCGCCCCGAAAGCGCGCAGCCCGTGCCACGCGTGTTTTCCCACGGCCCCATCAATATCGCGCAAAGCGGCCAGGCCCGGCAATTGGTCATCGATGGCCACGGCAGCTGGGTGCGGCCCGACCTCGCCGTCGCGCCCAGCTACAGCGGCACGGTGCGCCTGCCCGCCGGCACGCGCATGCATTTCTACTCGGACGACGGACAGATGGTCAGCGCGATTCCGTTGCGCAACATCCCCGACAACCCGGAACGGGCCTGGCGTTCCGAGCCCTTTGCCGACCAGATTTCCGCCGAGCGCATACGGCGCGTGGCCAACGCGGCCAAGGTGCCGTTCGACGTGGCGCGCCAAGGGTTCGAAACCTCGACCCGGGTACGGGAAGCCGCCGCGCCGGGCTCCGAGGTCAAGAACTACCTCATCACGCCGATCGACCCGCAGCGCGACGCCGCCCTGGCGTTCCACCAGTCGCGCAGCCAGGCCGACGTGGATCTCGCCTCGGCGGCGCCCGGCAAGGGCGCATTGTTGTCGGACCTGCTGCTTGCCGTCGCGGCCTCCGGACATTCGTACCCCCTGATCCATTACACCTGCTGCCGGGGAGAGTTCCAGCGGCCCGGATCGGATACGCCCAGTCCGCAACTGCCGCCGCACGAATCGCTGATCCGTTCCTGGCTGGCCAGCTCGGCGCCCGTGCACGCCCTGCCCCTGCCGCCCTCGTCGCGCGCAGCGCCGGCGGCCGGCGCCGACCCGTACGCGCTGCGCAGCATCGTGCAGCTCGGCACGGACGCGGCGACAGCGCGAGCGGCTGCCGCATTGCATGGAAAGCACCCCGCCAACAGCAACTGGTATGTGCAGACCCGGGATGGCCAGCTCGAATCCGTACGCCAGGCTGGCGCCCCGGCCCCCGGCCCGCACAAGGTCCAATTCGTCGGCCACGGCGACGTCTACCATGGCGTGCCGCTATTGGGCGGCAACGCCGGCGCAACGCTGGCGGAGCTGCTGAACCAGGTGGAACGGAACAGCCCGGCCGGCGCCCGGTTGGACAAGATCGCGCTGGTAGGCTGCGACACCGACTGCACAGGCCGCCCCAGCCTGCGCGAACCCTTCCGGCAGTTGCTGGCCGCCCGCCCCGACGCGCCCGGCCTGACCGTGACGGGCTACACCGGACGCATCGACGTCGACAGCGCGGGGCGCAAGCACCGCGTCGCCACGGGCGGCCTCGGCGATCGGCCGCCCGCCGACGAGCCTGCCTCGCCGCGCCCGCCCGCGCAACCCGCGGCGGCCGGCCCTGGCGCGGCCGTGTCCGCCGCCCCGTCCGCACCCGCGCCGGCGCGGCTGTTCACGCATGGCCCCATCACGCTGTCGCAAAGCGACGGCGCCCGCCAACTGCTCATCCAGGGCCACTCCGGCTGGACCCGTCCGCCGGCCGATACCCCCGGCTCCAGCGATATCCCGGCGGGCTGGCTGCGCCTGCCGCCTGGCACGCGCATGCACTTCTACAGCGTCGATCACCAGCAGACCTCGGCAGTGCCGGCGCGCGCGATTCCACGCAATCCGGAATTGGCCTGGCAAGGCCGGCCCTTCGTCAAGGAATTCCCGGCCTCGGTCATCCGCCAATTCGCCCATGCGCGGCAGGCGCCGTTCGACGTCGCCCGCGCGGCGCTGGTCGAAAGCACGCGCGTGCAGGAAGTGGCGGCCGCCGGTGCGCTGGTCAAGAACTACCGGCTCGCCCCCGCGATCGACCCGCTGGTCATCGGCGTCGAACAATTCCACGCCCAGCGCCGCCAGGCCGACGTCGATCTCGCGGTCGCCAACACGCGCGGCACGCTGTCCGATGTGCTGGCCGCCATCGAAGCGTCCGGCCATCACTATCCGCTACTGCATTTCACCTGCTGCCGCGGCGAGACCGCTGCGCCGGGCGCGGCGCCCGATGCCGTCGCGCCCCCCTTGGCGACCGTGTCGGCGCGCTATCTGCAGCAATGGCGCGAGCGGTCCGGCGTGGCGCGGCCGCGCCCCCCCACGCCCGTCGACGCGGAACCTCCCATGCACGGTCCGGACCGCTATGGCCACCGTACCATCGTCCAGTTGGGCAGCGATGCGTTGACCGAGACGGCCGCGCGCCGCCTGTTCCGCAAGCATGCCGGCAATGCCAGCTGGTACAGCCAGGACGCCGATGGCCAACTGGCGCAAGTGCAGGCTGCCGCCGCGCCCGCAACCGGCCCCCAGAAGATCCAGTTCGTCGGCCATGGCAGCGTACTGGAAGGCATGCCGCTGCTGGGCGGCAACAATGCCGCGCACCTGGCGCGAATGCTGCCGGCCATCCGGCAGGGGCTGCCCGCCGCGGCCCGGGTGGAGAAAATCACCCTGGTCGGCTGCAACACCGGTTGCGCGTCGCGCGCCAGCCTGCGCAACCTGCTGAACCATTACCTGATCACCACGGGCGGGCTCAGGACGGAGATCAAGGGCTACGCCGGCCGGGTGGACGTCGACTCCGCCGGCCGCAAGCATGGCGTGGAACAGGGCGGCCTGGGCGACACGCCTCCGGCCGACGCCGCGCCCGCGCCGCGCGTATTCCGAGACGGCAACGTCGCCCTGTCGCAAAGCGGCGAAGCGCGGCAATTGGCGATCGTCGGACACGGGTTCTGGCCCCGCCCCGGGCCCGCTGCCCAGCCTGGCGACGCGTCCCCGGCAGGCTGGGTACGCCTGCCCGCGAACACGTCCATGTATTTCTACTCGCGGGAAAACCAGTTGATCGGCGGCCTGCCCGCTCAGGCCGCGCTGCGCGCGCCCATGCTGGCCGCACGGGGCCAGGGCGCCGCGGAGTTGTTCTCGCGTGCCGTGATCCGCGGTTTCGCGCACCAGCATCAGCTTCCCTTCGACGTTGCCCGCCACGCCCTGGTCGGCGCGACCCGCCCCCAGGATATCGGCACACCCGGCACGCTGATCAAGGACTACGTGGTCAGCCCCGCGCCCGAGACCGGACTCGGCGCCATCGACGACTTCCATGCCGCCCGCCAGCAGCCGGACATGGATCTCGCGCAGGCCGCGCCGGGCTCCGAAATCAGGCTATCTGAAATATTGCAGGCCGTAGCCCGGTCCGGCGTCCGGTACGACCTCATGCACTATGCGTGCTGCCGTGGGGAACTCCCGGCTACCGATACCCCGATGCAACAGCTTGCCGCGCCAGCACCGGCGCCGGACAAGCTGGTCATGCAGCGATGGCATTCCGGCGCCGGCGCGGCACGCCCGGCCTCGCCGCGAGCGCAGGCGCCGTACGGCCCCGACCGCTATGCCCAGCGCGTCATAGTGCAGCTGGGCTCCGACACCGTCACCGAATCCGCTGCGCGCAGGCTGTTTCGCAAGCACGCAGCGACTACGCTCTGGTACGGCCAGACCCGGGAAGGCACCCTGATGTTGAAACAGGGAGACGACACGCCGGCGTCCGGCCGGCTGAAGATCCAGTTCGTGGGCCACGGCGGCCCGCGCTACAACATGCCGTTGCTGGGCGGCAATACGCCCGCAGAACTGGCGCATATGGCCGGCACGATCCAGCATGCCGGACCGCCCTCGCGGCTGGAAAAAGTGACGCTGGTCGGCTGCCAGACCGATTGCGTCGCGCGCCCCAGCCTGCGCAAGCTGTTCGCCAATGCCTTGGCCACCGGATACGGCCTGGCGCCGACGGTCACGGGCTACGCCGGCAGGGTCGACGTGGATACGGCGGGCCGCAAGCACATCGTGAAGCACGGCGGACTGAACGAGCCGCGGCCGCAGGCGGGAGCATCAGCGGCGGCGCCGAACCGGATCGTGCTATCGGTGGCACACGGCGTCGCGTTGTCGCAAAGCGGCCAGGCGCGCCGATTGGTGGTATTGGCGCATGGTGGCCGGAAGGACAGAACGACGTCGCGGTATCTCAGGCGCGTCCGGGGCGACGGCTATGCCGAGCTGCCGGCGTACATGCGCATCGACTACTACACCGAAGACGGCATGCCGACCAAGGGATTCCCGGTGTACCAGGAAGTCGCCGCGCGCGCGCACGACGCCTACACTGGGCTGCAACCGGCCCTGGCCATATCGCCGACGGATCTCGAAGCGCTGGCGCGCCTGCGCAATACGAGCCCGCAGGCCTTGACCGATGCCATGCTCGCCAGCGCCGTCGGCTGGCGACAATCCATCGCCGGGGCAGCCACGATGAAGAACTACGCCTTGTATTACCACGAGCAGTTCGCCCTGGACTTCCTGCGTCGGCACAACGCCGACGGCAGCAGCGCGGATGTGGACCTGGCCGTCATCACCGAGCCGGCAGGCAAGCGCCATCTGTCGGATGTGCTGAAGGCGGCGGGAGAAAGCGGCGTGCGCTACGACGTAGTGCACTTCGGCCCGTGCCGGGTGGGCCGCTGCCGCAACGCCGCGGCCGAGATGGGCGGCGCGGGCGCCGCCTCGCACGTACCGCCGTGACCGGGATCGTGGCGCCGCGCCCCTACTTGCCGGCGCTCAGCGCCGTGCGCCGGCGCTCCCGCACCGACTGCGCCAGGCGCTCCAGCACCTGCACCGACGCGTCCCAGTCGATGCAGCCGTCGGTGATGCTCTGCCCGTAGGTCAGGGCCTGGCCGGGCACCATGTCCTGGCGGCCGCCCAGCAGGTGGCTTTCTATCATCAGGCCCACGATGCGGGCGTCGCCCTGCTCGATCTGGCGCGCCACATCGTCGACCACCAGCGGCTGATTCTCGGGTTTCTTGCTGCTGTTGGCATGGCTGGCGTCGATCATGATGCGCTGGGCCAGGCCCGCCTTGGCCATGTCCTGGCAGGCCGCTTCGATGCTGGCGGCATCGTAGTTGGGCGCCTTGCCGCCGCGCAGGATGACGTGGCAATCCTCGTTGCCCGCGGTCGACACGATGGCCGAATGCCCGCCCTTGGTCACCGAGAGGAAATGGTGCGGCTGCGAAGCGGCCTTGATGGCGTCGACGGCGATCTTCACATTGCCGTCGGTGCCGTTCTTGAAGCCGACCGGACACGACAGGCCGGAAGCCAGCTCGCGGTGAACCTGGCTTTCGGTCGTCCGCGCCCCGATCGCACCCCACGACACCAGGTCGGCGATGTATTGCGGGGTGATCATGTCGAGGAACTCGCAGCCCGCCGGCAGGCCGCGGCTGTTGATGTCCAGCAGCAGTTCGCGCGCCACGCGCACGCCCTTGTTGATATCGAAGCTGCCGTCCAGGTCGGGGTCGTTGATCAGGCCCTTCCAGCCTACGGTGGTGCGCGGCTTTTCGAAGTAGACGCGCATGACCACCTCGAGGTCGGCGGCCAGGCGGTCGCGCACCGGCTTGAGACGGTCCGCGTACTCGAGCGCCGCCTTGGTATCGTGGATCGAACACGGGCCGATCACGACGATCAGGCGGTCATCCATGCCATGCAGGATGCGATGCATGCCCTGGCGGGCGGCGTAGACGGTTTCAGAAACATCCTTCGAGCACGGAAACTCGCGCATCACATGCGCGGGAGGATTCAGCTCTTTGATTTCACGGATACGAAGGTCATCGGTATTGTGCGACACGGCACGGCTCCTGGGGTTGCCCGCCAGACTGACGGCAAGAAAAAAGCCGCCAGCTATGCTGGCGGCTTTTTCGGGGATTCTTTACCAAACTTCAGTTAACACGCGTCCCTTCCTCCGCCAGCGGCTTCAGAAACCAAAAATAAAAGTAAAAAGCGGGGGACGCAAATTTCATAGCGGTAGACTCTAGCACAAAAAAAACCGCGCGTCACCACGCGGTCTTTCCACGCCGGGGCGGCGATACGTCCCTGGCAGCCTTCAGGCGGTGCCGCCCACGGTCAAGCCTTCCATGCGCAGGGTCGGCATGCCGACCCCTACCGGCACGCTCTGGCCATCCTTGCCGCAGGTGCCGACACCCGAATCCAGGCGCATGTCGTTGCCGATCAGGCTGACCCGATTCATGGCGTCCGGTCCGTTGCCGATCAGGGTGGCGCCCTTGACCGGATAGGTGACCTTGCCGTTTTCGATCATGTACGCCTCGGAAGCCGAGAACACGAACTTGCCATTGGTGATGTCGACCTGGCCGCCGCCGAAGTTCACCGCATACAGGCCGCGCTTGACCGAAGCGATGATTTCCTCGGGCGGCGTGGCGCCGCCCAGCATGTAGGTGTTGGTCATGCGCGGCATCGGCAGGTGCGCGAACGACTCGCGCCGGCCGTTGCCCGTCGCGGCGGTCTTCATCAGCCGGGCATTGAGGGTGTCCTGCATGTACCCGCGCAGGATGCCGTCTTCGATCAGCACATTGCGCTGGGTGGCGTTGCCTTCGTCGTCGATGTTCAGCGATCCGCGCCGGTCGGGCAAGGTGCCGTCATCGATCACGGTCACGCCGGGCGAGGCCACGCGCTCGCCGATGCGGCCGGAAAACACGCTGGAGCCCTTGCGGTTGAAATCGCCCTCCAGGCCGTGGCCGACCGCCTCGTGCAACAGGATGCCGGGCCAGCCCGAGCCGAGCACCACGGTCATCTCGCCCGCCGGCGCCGGACGCGCCTCCAGGTTGACCAGCGCCTCGTGCACCGCGCGCTCGACGTAGTCGCGCAGGATGTCGTCGGTGAAATAGGCCAGTCCGGTGCGGCCGCCGCCGCCCGCGTGCCCCATTTCGCGACGGCCGTTGCGCTCGGCGATCACCGTGAGCGACAGGCGCACCAGGGGCCGCACGTCGGCGGCCAGGCGGCCGTCGCTGCCGGCCACCAGCACCACGTCGTACTCGGCGCCCAGCCCCGCCATCACCTGGATCACGTGCGGGTCGCGCGCGCGCGCCATGCGCTCGATGCGCTCGAGCAGCGCAACCTTGTCGGCCGCCGTCAAGGTGACCAGCGGATCGATGTCGGCATAAAGGCTGCGGCCGTCGACCGGCGGTACTTGCGCCGCCACCTTGACCTTGCCCGCGCCCTGCCGGGCAATGCCGCGCACCGTGCGCGCCGACGACAGCAGCGCGTCGGCCGACAGGCTATCGGAATAGGCAAAAGCGGTTTTCTCGCCGCTTACGGCGCGCACGCCCACGCCCTGGCCGATGGAGAAGCTGCCCGTCTTGACGATGCCCTCTTCCAGACTCCAGCCTTCGCTGCGGGTGTACTGGAAATACAGATCGGCATAATCGACCTTGTGCGTGAATATCTCGCCCAGGGCGCGCGCCAGATCCGCTTCGCTCAACCCCCAGGGGTCGAGCAGCAGATTCTTGGCGGTGGCCAGGGCGGAAATGGCGGGATCTATCAATTTCATGGAATTCCGTCTAGAGAACGCGATGACGCAGGGCGGGCAGGCTGGCGCGTACCTCGGCCAGGCGCGCAGCCTCTATGGTACCGCCGATGACGCCCGGGCCCTCGGGCAAAACGTCCAGGACCTGGCCCCAGGGATCGATCAGCATGGAATGGCCCCAGGTGCGTCGCCCCGTTGGATGCCGCCCGCCTTGCGCCGGCGCCAGCACATAACACTGGTTCTCGACGGCGCGCGCGCGCAGCAACAGTTCCCAGTGGGCCTGGCCCGTGGTGTAGGTGAAGGCGGCCGGCACCAGTATCAGGTCGACCGTCCCCATGGCCCGGTACAGCTCGGGAAACCGCAGGTCGTAGCACACCGACAACCCGACCCGCCCGCACGGGCCATCGAATACCCGCACCTGTTCGCCGGGCCGGATGGCAATCGCCTCGTCATACGATTCGGCGCCGCGCTGGAAATTGAATAAATGGATTTTGTCGTAGCGCGCCGCCGGCTCGCCGTCGGGCCCGTATACAAAAGTTGTATTGAATACGCGCCGCGGGTCCGGACTGGTTAATGGCAGCGTGCCGCCTGCCACCCATATTCCATATTGGGATGAAATATTTGAAAGAAAGCTCTGAATTTTGCCATAACCGCTCTCTTCCTTGATGGCAAGTTTGTCCGTATCTGTATACCCCATAAAACAGAAATACTCGGGCAATGCAACCAGCCGCGCGCCATCCTGCGCGGCTTTCCCTATCAATTCAGCAGCTTGCGCGAGATTTTCATCCACGTCAGGCCCCGTGACCATCTGTATGGCCGCCACGCGGCATGCGGGGGTTGCGTCGGTTCGAGTGTCGCCTGTCATATGAAACAAAAATTTCCTGAGTTGGAAGCACACCGTGCCGGGCAATTTCTGTATTATTGAAAAACAACAATCATATATACCCTTCAGCCGGCGACCGAGTCATTTGAAATAATTAGGAATAACCATGCCCCGTGAAAACTATGCTGTACTGCAGGCCAAGATAGAGAAAGAAATCACCAAACTCAAGCGCAAGGCGGAAGCCCTGCATACGCGGCGCCGCAAGCCCGTGATCGCGTCGATCGTCAAGTCGATGCGTGAATACAATATCACTCCCGAGGAAATCGCTGCCGCCTTCGGTTCGGCCAAGTCGGTGCGCGCGCCCAGCGCCCCGGCACGCCGCAAGGCTGGCGCTCCGGTCGCCAAGCGCGCGGTAGCGCCCAAGTACCGCCACCCGCAGACCGGCGAAACCTGGAGCGGCCGCGGCAAGGCGCCGCGCTGGCTGGCTGCCGAAGAGGCCGCCGGCGCCAATCGCGACAGCTTCCTCATCCGCGACTGAACCGCCCGTTCGTCCCGGAATGCCGGCGCGCCCCAGGGCGCGCCTTTTTTATCGCGCCGCCGGCATCGCCACAGCCATGCGCCGCGACAGCGCATTCGCTAGCGGGCCAGCGGATACTCGATCTCGCGTTCCGAGCCATTATTGCCCGGGAAATTGTCGAATATTGCCTGCACCAGATAGGGCATGGCGCCCAGCAGGTCGTCGCGCCCGCTGGTAATGTATGCGGTCGATCGATAGACTTCCGCGCCGCCGCGCGCGGTATCGCGGATTTCCAGGCTCAGGCTGTTGCGATAGGCAACCGTGGGCACGTCCACCCATTCCGGCCCCCAGTATCCAACGCCGCCGCCCCACCAGCGCGGTCCGTAATATCCGCCATAACCGCCATAGAAATAGGGATCATAGGCCCGGCGCACCATAACCTGGGTCTGGGCGGAGCCATAACGGAACGACACCGTAAATCGGGCGTTGCGGCCCTCGCGCGCCTCGACCAGGCCGGTGGCGCCGATACCGGCGCGCACCATGTCCTGATAGGACTGATATTCGAGATTGTTGCGCTGCCCGGTTTCAGGCGCGAACTGGTAGGTCTGTCCGGCAACGCCGTCCGGCCATTGCTGGAACGAGGTGACGCGTGCCGACACGCTGGGCGCGGCGCAACCGGCCACCAGCGCGGCGCCCGCCAGCAGGGCCGCCAGCCCGGCCAGCCGCGCCAGGCGCGAATAGGCGTGAATACTGAACATGACTGCGGCCCTCCAGGCCGGACGCAAACCGGATATTCCTTCGACCGCCGCGCCCGGCGAAGGTTTCATTTGGGTACCTGAGCAATGCGGGGGCATGCGGCGCTGCATCTACAATACCCGCATTGTCCATCATCTGTTTCGTAGGCCATGCGCACAGACACGCCCGTCACCGTATACCGCAAGGATTATCAGCCCTATCCGTATACCATCGCCGACGTGGCGCTGGAATTCGACCTGGATCCCGCCTCGACCACCGTGCGCTGCCTCATGCAGGTGGCGCGCAAGGCCGATGCCCCGGACGATGCGCCGCTGGTACTCGACGGCGAAGCGCTCGAGCTGGTTTCCATCCGCGTCGACGGCCGCGACTGGGCGCGTGACGGCTATGTCCTGGAGGATGCCGCCCTGACATTGCGCGGCCTGCCGCCCAGCGCGGCGGTCGAGATCGTCAGCCGCTGCAAGCCCGCCGCCAATTCGACCCTGATGGGGCTGTATGTCTCCGGCGGCAACTTCTTCACCCAGTGCGAGGCCGAGGGCTTTCGCCGCATTGCCTGGTTCGCCGACCGGCCCGACGTGATGTCGCGTTATCGCGTGACGCTGCGCGCGGCGCCCGATTATCCGGTGCTGCTGTCCAACGGCAATCTGCTGGCCACCGCCACCCTGCCCGATGGCCGCCTGCAGGCGGAATGGGAAGATCCGTTTCCCAAGCCCAGTTACCTGTTCGCGCTGGTGGCCGGCCGCCTGACGCATCGCGAGGAGCGCGTGCGCACCCAATCGGGCCGCGATGTGCTGCTGCAGGTCTACAGCGACCCCGGCTCGGAAGACCGCACCGAATGGGCGCTGGAATCGTTGCGCCACGCCCTGCGCTGGGACGAGTCGCGCTTCGGCCTGGAGCTGGACCTGGACCGCTTCATGGTGGTCGCGGTGCGCGACTTCAACATGGGCGCGATGGAAAACAAGGGCCTGAACATCTTCAACGCGGCCTATGTGCTGGCCGATCCGGCCACCGCCACCGACGCCAACTACGAAGGCATCGAATCCGTCATCGGCCACGAATACTTCCACAACTGGACCGGCAACCGGGTCACCTGCCGCGACTGGTTCCAGCTGAGCCTCAAGGAAGGCCTGACGGTATTCCGCGACCAGGAGTTCAGCGCCGACATGATGGCGCGCGGCCTGGACGAACAGGCCGCCGCGAGCGCGCGCGCGGTCAAGCGCATCGACGATGTCGTCACGCTGCGCGCGGCCCAGTTCCCCGAGGACGCCGGACCGATGGCCCACCCCATCCGTCCCGACAGCTACCAGGAGATCGGCAATTTCTATACCGCCACCGTGTACGAGAAAGGCGCCGAGGTGATCCGCATGCAGCACACCCTGCTGGGCGAGTCGGGGTTCCGCGCCGGCATGGATGAATACTTCCGGCGCCACGATGGACAGGCCGTGACCTGCGACGACTTCGTCGCCGCCATGGAATCGGTCTACGCCGCGCGCAATCCGGGCCGCGATCTGTCGGTATTTCGCCGCTGGTACAGTCAGGCGGGCACGCCGCGCGTCAGCGTCAAGCTGGACCACGACGCGCAAAGCGGCCGCTGCACCGTCACGCTGACCCAGCGCTGCGCCCCGGTCGGGGTGGAAAAGCGCGCCGGACGCGACTTCGCCAAACAGGCGTTCCACATTCCTTTCGCCATCGGCCTGCTCGACGCGCAAGGCCGCGCGCTGCCGCTGCATCTGGACGGCCAGCCGGCGCGCGACACCGTGCTGCTCGAACTGACCGAGGAGCGCGCCAGCTGGACGTTCGAGCAGGTGCCGGCCATGCCGGTGCCGTCGCTGCTGCGCGGCTTCTCGGCGCCGGTCATCGTCGAATACGACTGGAGCGACACCGAACTGGCCCTGCTGTCGGCGCACGACACGGATCCGTTCGCCCGCTGGGAGGCAGGACAGGAACTGGCCACGCGCGAGATCCTGGCGCTGACGGCCAGCCACCAGGCCGGCCAGCCGCTGGCCGTGCGCCCGGCCTTCATCGCGGCCTGGCGCGCCCTGCTGACCGATCCGACGCTGGATGCGGCCTATCGGGCCCGCGCCCTGGCGCTGCCCTCGGAAAAAACCCTGGCCGAGCGCATGGAGCAGATCGACCCGCCCGCCCTGGCCGTGGCGCGCGACTTCCTGCGCGCCGAGTTGGGCCGCCAGTTGGCCGGACCCTGGCGCGCGGCGTTCGACGCCAACCAGACGCCAGGCGCCTACAGCCCGGCGGCTGGCCCGGCCGGCCGGCGCGCGCTGAAGAACCAGGCGCTGAACCACCTGATGGCCGCCGAAAGCGCGGATGCGCAGGCCCTGGCGCAGGCCCAGTACGGCCAGGCCGACAACATGACCGACAGCATGGCGGCCCTGTCGGCGCTGGTGAACTTCGGCGCCCCGGCCAGCGCCGCCGCCGCGCTGGCGGCGTTCTACGAACGTTGGCGCGACGACCCGCTGGTGGTCGACAAATGGTTCACGCTGCAGGCCACCGCGCGCTCGACCGACATCGACACGGTGCGCGCCCTCATGGCGCACCCGGCCTTTACGCTGCGCAATCCCAACCGCGCCCGTGCGCTGGTGTTCCAGTTCTGCCTGAACAACGCCCGCGGCATGCATCGCGCCGATGGCCGCGGCTATGACTTCTGGGCCGAGCAGGTGCTCGCCCTGGACGCGCTCAACCCGGAGATCGCCGCCCGCCTGGCGCGCGGCCTGGACAACTGGGCGCGCTTTGCCGAACCGCTGCGCGGCGCCATGCAGGCCGCGCTGACGCATGTGCGCGGACATGCCGGGCTGTCGCGCAACGTGCAGGAAATCGTATCGAAAGCCTTGGATCTGGCTGCTTAGGAGCTACTCTTGAAACGTAAAACCCTTACCCAATATCTGGTCGAGCAGCAGCGCTCGGCCCAGGCGCTCGGCCCGGAAGTGCGCCTGCTGATCGAAGTGGTGGCGCGCGCCTGCAAGGCCATCAGCCACGCTGTCAGCAAGGGCGCGCTGGGCGGCGTGCTCGGCAGCCTGGAAAGCGAGAACGTGCAGGGCGAAGTGCAGAAGAAGTTGGACGTGCTGTCCAACGAAATCCTGCTCGAAGCCAACGAGTGGGGCGGCCACCTGGCTGCGATGGCGTCCGAGGAAATGGAAACCATCCATCTGATCCCCAACCGCTACCCCAAGGGCGAATACCTGCTGCTGTTCGATCCGCTGGATGGCTCGTCCAACATCGACGTCAACGTGTCGATCGGCACCATTTTCTCGGTGCTGCGCGCGCCGCACCGGGTGGCTGGCGCCGACGAAGTCTGCGAGCAGGATTTCCTGCAGCCGGGCAGCCAGCAGGTGGCGGCCGGCTACGCCGTCTACGGCCCGCAGACCATGCTGGTGCTGACCATCGGCAACGGTGTGGTGGGGTTCACGCTGGACCGCGAGATGGGCTCGTGGGTGTTGACGCACGAATCGATGCGCATCCCCGAGGACACCAAGGAATTCGCCATCAACATGTCCAACATGCGGCACTGGGCCCCGCCGGTCAAGCGCTACATCGATGAATGCCTGGCCGGCAAGACCGGCCCGCTGGGCAAGGACTACAACATGCGCTGGATCGCCTCCATGGTGGCCGACGTGCATCGCATCCTGACCCGCGGCGGCATTTTCATGTACCCCTGGGATGCCCGCGAGCCGGGCAAGGCGGGCAAACTGCGCCTGATGTACGAAGCCAACCCCATGGGCATGATCGTCGAGCAGGCGGGCGGCGCGGCCATCGACGGCAAGGGGCGCATCCTGGATATCCAGCCCGACAAGCTGCACCAGCGCGTGTCCGTGATCCTGGGCTCGAAGAACGAGGTGGAGCGCGTGGGCCGCTACCACGCCGAAGCCGAAGCCAGCTCCAGCTAGGCCCGCCAGCATGAGAAAAGCCCGCCGGCATCGCGCCGGCGGGCTTTTTTCGCGGTCCGGCAGCGGCGGGAACGCGCCTGGCCGAGCCTGGACCGCGGACCCTCGCCTACTTGACCTCCTCGATCGTCTTCACGTCGTCCTTGTTCATCTGGACCTTGTGGCCGTCCTTCTCGTACTCGTAGAAGCCGGTGTCCTCGTTGTACTTCGGCTCGTCGGGCGTCACGACCTGACTGCCATCGCGCTGCTGCACCACCGAGGGCGACGAGCATCCCGCCAACACGCCAAGGCCGGTTACGGCAAAAGCCAGCGTCATGGTTTTCAGGGTCATGGGCAATCTCCAAAGTGACAATGTCGTTTCACTGTAGTGCGCCCGCCGGCCCCGCGCGGTGACCGGATGTGGTCAAAATGCATGGGACTGTAATCGCTGCGTCCCCGTCGCGCATGCCCTGTTTTCCCCCTGTACGGGCGGCCATGAAAAGACAACCCCCGGGCGCCTCGCGGCGGCCGGGGGTTGCCCTTGCAAACAGCCTGCAAGGCGTATTTACACTTTGGCGTGGGCCTCGATGAAGGCCCGCACCGCCTGTGCGTCGCAGTCCATGACCGTCACGCGCTGGGGCAGCGACTCGAGGTCGGCCAGGTCTGCCGGCGGCGGTACGGTGCGTCCGAGGGCCGCCTCGATGGTTTCGGCGAACTTGGCCGGCAAGGCCGTTTCGAGCACCAGCATGGGCACGCCCGGTTCGATGAACTGGCGCGCCACCTTGATGCCATCGGCGGTGTGCGGGTCGACCAGAACGCCGGTTTCGTCGAAGGTATTGCGTATGGTCAGCAGGCGGTCGGCGTGCGAGCTGGCGCCCGCCACGAAGCCGTAGCGCGACTCGAACTGCGGCTTGAGCGCCGACAGGTCGAAGCTGCCGTCGCGCGCCAGGTCGGTCCACAGCGACGCCACGCGGGCGGGGTCGCGGCCGACCAGGTCGAACACGAAGCGCTCGAAGTTCGAGGCCCGCGAGATGTCCATCGACGGACTGGAGGTGGCGTAGGTGTGCTCGGGGCCGCGCGGACGGTACACGCCGGTGCGGAAGAACTCCTCGAGGACGTTGTTCTCGTTGGTGGCCAGCACCAGGCGGCGGATCGGCACGCCCATGCCGCGCGCGATATGCCCGGACAGGATGTTGCCGAAGTTGCCCGACGGCACCGCGAACGACACTTCGCCGCCCTTGGGCGCGGCGCGCAGCCAGCCGTGGAAGTAGTACACCACCTGGGCGGCGATGCGCGCCCAGTTGATCGAGTTGACCGCGCCCAGGCGATAGCGCGTCTTGAACGCCAGGTCGCCGGCCAGTTGCTTGACGATATCCTGCGCCTGGTCGAACACGCCGCGCACCGCGATGTTGTGGATGTTCTCATCCTGCAGCGAGTACATCTGGGCGCGCTGGAATGCGCTCATGCGGCCGTGCGGCGACAGCATGAACACGGCCACGCCCTGCTTGCCGCGCAGCGCGTACTCGGCCGCCGACCCGGTATCGCCGGAAGTGGCGCCGACGATGTTCAGCGTGGTGCCGCGTTGCGTCAGGACGTATTCGAAGACCTGGCCGAGAAACTGCATCGCCATGTCCTTGAAGGCCAGCGTGGGCCCCTCGGACAGGCCCAGCAATTGCAGCCCCTGCCCCAGCTCGCGCACCGGGACGATGTCTTCGCTCTTGAACACGCCCTGGCGATAGGCCGCGCGCGTCAGCCGGCGCAAGTCCTCGGCAGGGATGTCGGTGGCGAACAGCGACAGCACTTCGAAGGCCAGGTCGGCGTACGACAGCCCGCGCCAGGACTCCAGCGTGGCCGCGTCGACTTGCGGCAGCTGCTCGGGGATGGCCAGCCCGCCATCGGGCGCCAGGCCTTCGAGCAGGATGTCGGAGAAACTCTGCGGGGCCATGCCGCCGCGGGTCGAGATGTACTTCATGTGAGGTTTTCCATGCGCAGGCGCGTGACCTGCGAGCGCACGAACGGTAGCGCTTCGATGAGCCCGATGGCCTGGTTCACGTTGCCTTCGACGGCTTCGTGCGTCAGGAAGATGATGTCGGCGCCGCCGATGCGCGCGGGCTGCTGGATCATCGAGCCGATGGAAATGGAACGATCGGCCAGGATGCGCGCGATGTCGGCCAGCACGCCGGGCTGGTCGTCGACCCGCATGCGCAGGTAATAGGATGTGCTGACTTTCTCGATCGGCAGGATCTCCAGGTCGGACAGCGCATCGGGCTGGAAGGCCAGGTGCGGCACGCGGTGGCCGGGATCGGCCGTGTGCAGGCGGGTCACGTCGACCAGGTCGGCCACCACCGCCGACGCGGTGGGCTCTTCACCGGCGCCCTGGCCGTAGTACAGCGTGGGGCCCACGGCGTCGCCGCGCACCAGCACGGCGTTCATGGCGCCCTCGACATTGGCCAGCAGCCGCTCGGCCGGCACCAGCGTCGGATGCACGCGCAACTCGATGCCATCGACGCGCCGCTTGGTGATGCCCAGCAGCTTGATGCGATAGCCCAGGCGCTCGGCGTGGGCGATGTCTTCCTGCGCCAGTTGCGCGATGCCCTCGACGTAGGCCTTGTCGAACTGGACCGGCACGCCGAAGGCCAGCGAGGCCAGCAAGGTCAGCTTGTGCGCGGCGTCCACGCCTTCGATGTCGAAGGTGGGGTCGGCCTCGGCGTAGCCCAGGCGCTGCGCCTCGGCCAGCACGTCGGCGAACGGCAGCCCGCGGGCGCGCATTTCGGACAGGATGAAATTGGTGGTGCCGTTGATGATGCCGGCCACCCATTCGATGCGGTTGGCGGTCAGGCCTTCGCGAATCGCCTTGATGATGGGCACGCCGCCGGCCACCGCGGCCTCGAACGCCACCATGACGCCACGGGCCGAGGCGGCGGCGAAGATCTCGTTGCCGTGCTTGGCCAGCAGCGCCTTGTTGGCGGTAACCACATGCTTGCCCTGGGCAATGGCCTCGAGCACCAGCTCGCGCGCCAGCGTATCGCCGCCGATCAGTTCGACCACGATGTCGACCGCCGGGTCGCGCACCAGGGCGAAGCCGTCGGTCGAAACCTCGACGCCGTCCCCGACGCGGCTGCGCGCCTTGGCCACATCGCGCACGGCGACGCGGCTGACTTCGATGCGCCGTCCGGCGCGCCGTGCGATTTCTTCGGCATTACGCGCCAGCACCGCCCAGGTGCCGCCGCCCACCACGCCCAGGCCCAACAGGCCCACCTTCATCGGATTCATTTAAGCAAACCGTCCTTGCGGAACATATCCTTGATGCCGCGCACCGCCTGCCGGGTGCGCTGCTCGTTTTCGATAAGAGCGAAGCGTACGTACTCGTCGCCATACTCGCCGAAGCCGATCCCGGGGGACACGGCCACCTTCGCATCCGACAGGACACGCTTGGCGAACTCCAAAGAGCCCATCGCCCTGTAGGGCTCGGGGATCTGCGCCCAGATATACATGGACGCCTTCGGGATCTCCACATTCCAACCAGCCTCGTGCAGGCCGCGCGCCAGCACGTCGCGGCGGCGCTGGTACTGCGCCACGATCTCGCTGACGCAATCCTGCGGGCCGTCCAGCGCGGCGATCGAGGCCACCTGGATCGGCGTGAACGTGCCGTAGTCATGGTAACTCTTGATGCGCGCCAGCGCGCCCACCAGCTCGCGGTTGCCGACCATGTAGCCGATGCGCCAGCCGGCCATGTTGTAGCTCTTGCTCATGGTGAAGAACTCGACCGCCACGTCGCGCGCGCCGGGCACCTGCATGATGGACGGCGCGACATAGCCGTCGAAACAGATGTCCGCGTAGGCCAGGTCGTGCACCACCAGGATGTCGTGCTCCTTGGCCAGCGCGACGACGCGCTCGAAGAACGACAGGTCGACGCACTGCGCGGTCGGGTTGCTGGGAAAGCCCAGGATCATCATCTTGGGCTTGGGGATCGACTCGCGCACGGCGCGCTCGAGTTCCTCGAAGAAGTCGATGCCGGGCGTCATCCGCACCGAGCGGATGTTGGCGCCGGCGATCACCGCCCCGTAGATGTGGATGGGATAGCTGGGGTTGGGTACCAGCACCGTATCGCCGCGGTCCAGCGTCGCCAGCATCAGGTGCGCCAGGCCCTCCTTCGAGCCGATGGAGACGATGGCTTCGGAATCCGGGTCGAACTCGACCGCGTAGCGCCGCATGTACCAGTCGCAGATCGCCTTGCGCAGGCGCGGGATGCCCTTGGAGACCGAGTAGCCGTGCGTGTCGGGCCGGGTCGAGGCCTCGACCAGCTTGTCGACGATGTGCTGCGGCGTCGCGCCATCGGGGTTGCCCATCGACATGTCGATGATGTCCTCGCCGCGCCGCCGCGCCGCCATCTTGAGCTCGCCGGTAATATTGAACACGTACGGCGGCAAGCGCTCGATGCGGGAGAACTTCCTCATGATGGGAATCCTAAAGGGCGACAGAAAGATGGGCGGGAAAAGGCCGCGCGCGGCCGGCGCGCCGCGAGATTGCAGCGCAACAAAACCCTGTAATCTAGCGCAAGCCCGCCCGCCCGGCAAATGGACTTTGATCCGTCCCCGCCGGCCCCGTGGATACCCTGCAACATGCTGTCATGCCGATGCGCTATCATCGGAACCACATAGTCGGAGTATTTATTGAAGCTGCATACCGATCCTGCGACGGCGCTGAATACCGTCACCGCCTATGGTGACGGGTACATCGAAGTCAACCAGGTCCGCTTTTCCCACGCCATCGCCTTCGCGCCCGAAGGCCCGGTCGCAAGCTGGCCGGTCCAGCGTCCGGCCGACATTACCGCCTCCCTCCTGCAACAAGCCGCCGGTCTGGCCGAGGTCGTCCGCGATCCGCTGGCATTCCTGGACGAGCCCGAGGCGGGCGCCGCCGCGCGCCCGGCCAACGCCCCCGAAGTGCTGCTGGTGGGCACCGGCAAGCGCCAGCACCTGCTCGGCCCCGAGCAGTTGCGCCCCCTGCTGGCCATGGGCGTGGGCGTCGAAGCGATGGATACCCAGGCCGCCGCCCGCACCTACAACATTCTGATGGCCGAGGGCCGACGCGTCGTCGTCGCCCTCCTTCCCGACGGAGACTCCTAGCGATGACCCCGCTGATAGGCAAACCCGCCCCGCTGTTCACCGCGGAAAGCACCATCGGCCCCGTGAGCCTGGACCAGTGCCAGGGCCGCGCGGTCGTGCTGTATTTCTATCCCAAGGACAATACGCCCGGCTGCACCACCGAGAGCCAGGACTTTCGCGACCTGTACGAAGACTTCCTGGCCGCCAGCACCATCGTGCTGGGGGTGTCGCGCGACTCGCTCAAGTCGCACGAGAATTTCAAGACCAAGTACGAGCTGCCCTTCCCGCTGATCTCCGACGCCGACGAAACCGTGTGCAATCTGTACGGCGTCATCAAGCAGAAGAACATGTACGGAAAACAGGTGCGCGGCATCGAGCGCAGCACCTTTCTGATCGACGCCTATGGCGTGCTGGTGCAGGAGTGGCGCGGGGTGAAAGTACCCGGCCACGCCAAGGAAGTCCTGCAGGCCGCCAAGAGCATCGGCTAAGCCTATATTGCCCATTGTCAGGCGCCCCAAGCCGGCTCACACAGGAGAGTGACACCTATGCCGCTTCCGAAGTTGCCCAATCGTCCCGCAGCCATCCTGACCTTCCCTTCGGGCGACGCCGCCCGTGCCAAGGCAGCACGTACCAACAGCAAACCCGCGGTCGCCGGCAACACTGACGAACCACTGATGCAGCCCGAACTGGCCGGCCTGGCGCCGGCGCGCAAGGCCCAGCAGAAGGCGCCGGCGCGCCCGGTGGCGGCGCCAGCGCCAGCGCCCGTGCCGGCCCCCGCGCCGGCGGCCCATCGCCCCGCCCCCAAACCCGCTCCCGCGCGCAAGCCCCGCGCACGCAGCGACAGCGCCGCGCGCAAGCTGTTCGTGCTGGACACCAACGTGTTGCTGCACGACCCCACCTCGCTGTTCCGCTTCGAGGAACACGACATCTTCCTGCCCATGATGACGCTGGAGGAGCTGGACCACCAGAAAAAGGGCATGTCGGAAGTAGCGCGCAACGCGCGCCAGGTCAGCCGCTCGCTCGACTCGCTGGTGCAGGACGCCGGCAACCTGGATGACGGCCTGGCGCTGAACGCGCTGGGCAACAAGGACGCCACGGGGCGCCTGATGTTCCAGACCACGGCCATCCACAGCACGCTGCCGTCGGACCTGCCCATGGGCAAGGCCGACAACCAGATCCTGGGCGTGGTGCGCGCGCTGCAGGAACGCCACCCCCAACGCGAAGTCGTGCTGGTGTCCAAGGACATCAACATGCGCCTGAAGGCCCGGACGCTGGGCATGGCGGCCGAGGACTACTACAACGACCACGTCCTGGAAGACACCGACCTGATGTATTCCGGCGTGATGCAGCTGCCGGAAGATTTCTGGAACAAGCACGGCAAGGACGTGGAATCCTGGCAACAGGGCGGCACGACCTTCTACCGCATCCGCGGGCCACTGTGCGCGCAGTTCGTGGTCAACCAGTTCGTGTATTTCGAAGGCCAGATGCCGCTGTACGCGCAGGTGCGCGAGGTGAGCGGCAAGACCGCGGTGCTGGCCACGCTGCGCGACTACACCCACGGCAAGAACAACGTCTGGGGCATCACGGCGCGCAACCGCGAACAGAACTTCGCCCTGAACCTGCTCATGAACCCGGAATGCGATTTCGTATCGCTGCTGGGCCAGGCAGGCACCGGCAAGACGCTGCTGGCGCTGGCCGCCGGCATCACGCAGGTGCTGGAGACCAAGCGCTACACCGAGATCATCATGACCCGCGTCACGGTGCCGGTGGGCGAGGACATCGGCTTCCTGCCGGGCACCGAGGAAGAGAAAATGCTGCCCTGGATGGGCGCGCTGGAAGACAACCTGGACGTGCTGAACATGGGCGAAGGCGAAGGCGGCGATTGGGGCCGCGCCGCCACCATGGACCTGATCCGCTCGCGCATCAAGGTCAAGTCGCTGAACTTCATGCGCGGCCGCACCTTCCTGAACAAGTACCTCATCATCGACGAGGCGCAGAACCTCACGCCCAAGCAGATGAAGACGCTGATCACCCGCGCCGGCCCCGGCACCAAGGTGGTCTGCCTGGGCAACGTGGCGCAGATCGACACGCCCTACCTGACCGAAGGCAGTTCCGGCCTGACCTTCGTGGTGGACCGCTTCAAGGGCTGGCCGCATTCCGGCCACGTCACCTTGCAGCGCGGCGAACGCTCCCGCCTGGCCGACTATGCCGGCGACGTGCTCTAGGGTCCATCCATCCCGGAAAAGGCCCCGCGGGGCCTTTTTTTTCGGCCCTCGGATTTGCTCGACGAACAGGCGCGCGCGGCGGTGTAGCATGATCGCATTCCCGACTTCAGCATCACCGCCACCATGAACGCTCCACTTCCCGTCGGCATCACCATGGGCGACGCCGCCGGCATCGGCCCGGAAATCATCGCCAAGGCCTGCGCCCAGGGCCTGGGCGCGCCCGCCGTCGTCTACGGCGACCCGGCCACCATGCGGCGCGCCGCCGAACTGCTGGGCGCACGGCTGCGCGTGCTCGAACTGGCCGGCATCGACGAGGCCCGCGGCCAGCCCGGCTGCATCGAAGTCATCGCCCGCGGCACGCCGCTGCCGCCCGACCTGCCCGCCGGACGCGTCAGCGCGGCGGCCGGCCAGGGCGCCTACGATTACCTGTGCGCCGCGATCGACGATGCACGGGCCGGACGCATCCGCGCCATCGTCACCGCGCCGCTGAACAAGAAATCGATGCAGCTGGCCGGCATCGACCAGCCGGGCCACACCGAAATCCTGGCCGAACGCACCGATACCCGCGACTTCGCCATGATGCTGGCCAACGACGAATTGCGCGTGCTGCTGGTCACCATACACATCCCGCTGGCGGCGGTGATGGCGCAGATCACGCCGCAGACCGAACTGCGCGCCATCCGGCTGGCCGACCGCGCCTGCCGCCAGATGGGCGTGGCGCGGCCGCGCGTGGCGGTGGCGGGCCTGAACCCGCATGCCGGCGAAGACGGCAAGTTCGGCCGCGAGGACATCGACATCATCGCCCCCGCGGTGGCCCAGGCCCGCGCCGAAGGCATCGACGCCTCGGGCCCGTGGCCGGGCGACACCGTCTTCATGCGGGCCCGCCGCGGCGAGTTCGACATCGTCGTGGCGCAGTACCACGACCAGGGCCTGATACCGGTGAAGTACCTGGGGCTGGACCAGGGCGTCAATGTCACCGTCGGCCTGCCGTTCGTGCGCACCAGCGTCGATCACGGCACCGCGTTCGACATCGCCTGGCAGGGCATCGCCGACCACGCCTCGCTGGTCGCGGCCTTCGACCTCGCGCTGGCGATGAGCTGACCGACAGCTGACGATGGCCTGATCCCGCGCACCCTACAATAGCGGCGACCCAAACCCTCTGAGCGCTTCTTCCAATCCGATGCAACGCATTGCCCGTTTCCTGCCCGATCGTTTCACGCTGCTGCTCGTCGCCACCGTCATCATCGCCAGCCTGGCGCCCGCCCACGGGCAGGGCATCGTCGCGTTCAGCTGGATAACCAACCTGGCGGTGGCGCTGCTGTTCTTCCTGCACGGCGCGCGCCTGTCGCGCGACGCCATCGTGGCCGGGATCACGCACTGGCGATTGCACCTGACGATCTTCTCGGCCACGTTCCTGATGTTCCCGCTGCTGGGGGTCGCCCTCAAGCCGGTGCTCGAGCCGCTGGTCACGCCCGAACTGTACCTGGGCGTGCTGTTCCTGTGCTGCCTGCCAGCCACGGTGCAATCGGCGATCGCCTTCACGTCGATCGCGCGCGGCAACGTGCCGGCCGCCGTCTGCAGCGCGTCGGCTTCCAGCCTGCTGGGCATCTTCATCACTCCCCTGCTGGTGGGCACCGTCGTGGCCAGCGCCGCGGCCGCGCCGATCTCGTTCGACGCGGTCGGCAAGATCATGCTGCAACTGCTGCTGCCCTTCGTGCTGGGGCAATTGCTGCGGCCCTGGATCGGCGCCTGGGTGCATCGCCGCAAGGCCCTGCTCAAGTGGGTCGACCAGGGATCCATCCTGCTGGTGGTCTACACCGCCTTCTCGGAAGCGGTCAACGAAGGCCTGTGGAGCAATACGCCGATACCGGCCCTGCTGGGGCTGCTGGCCGTGTGCTGCATCATCCTGGGCCTGGCGATGGTGGGCTCGCTGTTGCTGGGGCGGCTGTTCAAGTTCGATGTGGCCGACCGCATCACGCTGCTGTTCTGCGGCTCGAAAAAGAGCCTGGCCAGCGGTATCCCGATGGCCCAGGTGATCTTCGCCGGACAGGCCGTGGGCGCCATCGTGCTGCCGCTGATGCTGTTTCACCAGATCCAGCTGATGGTGTGCGCCGTGCTGGCCACGCGCTACGGCAAGCGCCCGGACTGAGCCGGGCGCGGCGGCCGGCTCAGTACTGGGTGCCGGGCGCGAAATTGAGAAAGCGCGTGCTCGACCCCTGGAAGGTCAGGCGCACGGTGCCGATCGGACCGTTACGCTGCTTGCCGATGATGATCTCGGCCGAGCCCTTGTCGGGCGAGTCCGGGTTGTAGACTTCGTCGCGGTAAATGAACAGGATCACGTCGGCGTCCTGCTCGATAGCGCCGGATTCGCGCAGGTCGCTCATCACCGGCCGCTTGTTGGGGCGCTGTTCCAGGCTGCGGTTGAGCTGCGACAGCGCGATCAGCGGACAGTTGAGCTCCTTGGCCAGGCCCTTGAGCGAGCGGCTGATTTCCGAGATTTCGGTCGCGCGGTTTTCGCCCGCGCTGTTTGCGGACATCAGCTGCAGGTAGTCGATGATGATCAGGCCCAGCTGCCCGCACTGGCGCGCCAGGCGCCGCGCGCGGGCGCGCACTTCCATCGAGCTGAGGGCCGGCGTTTCGTCGATATAGACCTGCGCGTCCTGCATCAGCTGCACCGCATGGGTGACGCGCGGCCAATCGTCGGCGACCAGCTTGCCGGTGCGCATGCGATGCTGGTCGAGCATGCCCACCGAGCCCAGCATACGCATGGCCAGCTGCACCGCGCCCATTTCCATCGAGAACACCGCCACCGGCAGACCCTGCTCGATGGCGACGTGCTCGCCGATGTTCATCGAAAACGAGGTCTTGCCCATGGACGGACGGCCGGCCACGATGACCAGGTCGCCGGCCTGCAGCCCGGACGTCATCTTGTCCAGGTCCGCAAAGCCGGTCGGCACGCCGGTGACATCGGACTCGCTTTCGCGGTGATACAGCTCGTCGATCCGTTCGACCACCTGGGTCAGCAGCGGCTGGATTTCCTGGAAACCCGCCGAGCCGCGCTCGCCTTCCTGGGCGATCTTGAACACCTTGGATTCGGCCTCGTCCAGCAGCTGGCGCGCCTCCTTGCCTTGCGGGTTGAGCGCGGCCGCCGAGATCTCGTCGGCGATCGACACCAGCTTGCGCAGCATGGCGCGCTCGCGCACGATCTCGGCATAGCGGCGGATGTTGGCCGCCGACGGGGTGTTGTGCGCCAGCGCGTTGAGATACGCCAGCCCCCCCACCTCTTCGGACTTGCCGGCGCTGGCCAGCGATTCGTTGACGGTGATGACGTCGGCCGGACGAGCCAGGCCGATCAGACGGGCAATGTGGTGCCAGATGAGGCGGTGGTCGTGGCGATAGAAGTCTTCCTCGACCAGGACGTCGGCGATGCGGTCCCAGGCGGCGTTGTCCAGCAACAGGCCGCCCAGCACCGACTGCTCGGCCTCGATCGAGTGTGGCGGCACGCGCAGGTATTCGAGCTGGGGATCGGCGGGGGTATTCATGGGTGCAATAGTAACCTCAGGGTGTCGGCCACCCGGAAAAACGCCCGCACGTCGCGCCACGGCAGGCGGCCGCCCAGCGGCCGCAGCAAGCGGGCGGCGCCGCAGGCCAGGCGCGCGATGCGCCGGATGCGCGCGCGCACTTCGGCGTCGGGATGGGCCGCGAAATAAGTGTCCAGGACCAGTTTACCCAGATGCGACGCCTGGTCGGGCGGCAATTTGCGCAGGCTCACCAGCGAAGCCAGCGTCTGGTAGAGATCATAGGCCTGCGCCAGGGGCAGCGACAGCGCGCCGCCGATGTTTTCCTCGAAATCGATGCGCCACAGCTTGCCATCGCGCAGCGTGACATTGCGCACCTGGGCGCCGCCGTGCCACATACCGCGGCCGTGGAACTCCGCCAGGTCGCGCGCCAGGGCCTGGGCCAGCGCAACCCGTCCCGCCTCGTCGGCCTGCCGCAGGCGAAACGGCAGGTCGTCGCCCACGTGCTCGAGCACCAGCAGGCCGGGCTCCTGCCACCAGACCTCGGGCACCCGGCAACCGGCCTGCAGCAGGCGGCGCAGGCGCTCGGCCTCGTAGTCCAGGCCGTTGCGCAGCAGCACCGAGGGGCGCGGGAATTCGCCCAGCAGGATACGGCACAGCACAGCCAGGAAAAAGGCGCGCAGGTAGCGCAGCACATAGCTGATGCCGCGGCGCACGCCCGGGCGCCGGCGCTTCACCACGCACGGCACGCCATCGACCGTCACCTCCTTGACCGAACGGATGGCGGCGGCCTGTTCGCCGTCGAGCCACGCCCTCAGGCCGGGCGGCGCGTTGTGGTGTAGTGGCGGTTCGTTCAAACCGGCATCCCCCGAGCAGAAACAATGGCGCTGATGGTAGCGCTTCTCCCGCGGCCCGCGCCGCTCTCGAAAAAAAAGCCGGCACCAGGCCGGCTTTTTTCAGGCATGCCGGACGATCAGGCCATTTCGCCTTCGACCAGCACCACCACGTCGGCAACGACGTCGGCGTGCAGCACCGCTTGCACGGGGTACTCGCCCACGGCCTTGAGCTGGCCATTGGGCATGCGCACCTGCGACTTCTCGACAGCTTCGAAGCCGGCCTTGCGCAGGCCTTCGGCGACGTCGGCGTTGGTGACCGAGCCGAACAGACGGCCGTCCACGCCAGCCTTCTGCGAGATCTTCAGCTGGAAGCCGTTCAGACGCTCGGCCAGGGCCTGGGCGGCGGCCAGCTTCTCGGCCTGGATCTTTTCGAGTTCGGCGCGGCGGGCTTCGAATTCCTTCAGGGCGGCGTCGGTCGCGCGACGGGCCTTCTTCTGGGGAATCAGGAAGTTGCGGGCATAGCCATCGCGCACGCGCACGACTTCGCCCAGGTTGCCCAGGTTGGCGACTTTTTCGAGCAGGATGATTTGCATGTCAGTGCCCCTGGATTATTTGTGGTTGTCGGTGTACGGCAGCAGGGCCAGGAAGCGCGCGCGCTTGATGGCGGTGTCCAGCTGGCGTTGATAGATCGCACGGGTGCCGGTCAGGCGGGCCGGGATGATCTTGCCATTTTCTTGCACGAAGTCGCGCAGGGTGTCGAGATCCTTGTAGTCGATCTCTTCAACGCCGGCAGCGGTGAAGCGGCAGAACTTGCGGCGCTTGAACAGCGGGTTCTGCTGCGTGAATTTGCGTTTTTCCTTGCGTTTTCCGAAGAAAGCCATGATATGTGCCTCTTTGTTTGGTTTGGGCCGGCCCGGCGCCTTGCGCCTGTTGCCGGTTCGCCCGTTATCTGTCCGTCAAAGCCTGACTGGCATCAACCCACCAGCGGATCGCGTCCCATGCTGCCGGCGATTCTGCGTGCCTGCTGCAAATGCAGCTTGACCTTTACCGAGTCCTTGCGGGCGGGCGCCAGAAAACCTTGCACCTGCATCTCGGTCCCCAACGGGGTATCGGCCAACAGCAACGCCAGATCGCCCAGGGCCACGGCGGAGATCGTGAGTTCGACGCGGCGCGGATGCCCCGCTTCGACGACCTCGGATTCGTGGGCCAACAGCAATTCCAACGCAGGCAATCCGGCGGGAGTGTGGCGCATGGCACCGCATTCGAGAACGCGGGCGCTGAGCTCCAGACTGTTCATCCTGCCGTCGCCGCTGGGTCTGCCAACCAGGCTCTGCCTGAGCCTGTTACTCGGCCGCGGTCGCGGCGGCTTCAGCCGACGCCTTGCGGGCTTCTTCGCGCTCGACCGACTTCATCATGATCGAAGGCGCGGCGGGCGCCTTCTTGGTCTTGATGACGAGGTGGCGCAGCACCGCATCGTTGTAGCGGAACGAGTGCTCGAGCTCATCCAGGGTGGCCTGGCCGCACTCGATGTTCATGCAGACATAGTGGGCCTTGACCAGCTTCTGGATGGGATAGGCCAGCTGGCGGCGACCCCAGTCTTCCAGGCGATGCACCGTGCCGCTCTGGCCGGTGACGAGCGCTTGATAGCGCTCGACCATGGCGGGCACCTGCTCGCTTTGGTCGGGGTGAACGATGAACACTACTTCGTAGTGACGCATGTATTGACTCCTTGAGGATGTCTCGCCGGGCGCAAACCATGCAATGCAGGTCCCGGCAAGGGATAGCCCGCCACCCAAAACCAGGCAGTCGAGCAAGAAAGCTCTCGATTATCGCCGATTGCGCATCTCGATGCAAGATCGAGCGGAATCAGGCATTTGAGGGACGCATTGCCCCTCCGGACCGCGGGTCACGGCCGCCGCGGGCGGCCGGGCCGGCAGGCGCCACTCAGCCTTCCACGACGGCGTAGGCGGAGTGGTTGTGGATGGATTCGAAGTTCTCGGCCTCGACGCGGAAGCGGCCGATGCCCGGATGCGCCTTCAGGCGCGCGGCGACGTCGCGCACCAGGTCCTCGACGAACTTGGGGTTGTCGTAGGCGCGCTCGGTGACGTACTTCTCGTCGGGCCGCTTGAGCAGGCCCCACAGCTCACACGACGCCTCGTCCTCGACCAGGCGGATCACCTCGTCCATGCGGAAGTCGCCGGCCACGATCGCCGACACGGTCACGTGCGAGCGCTGGTTGTGCGCGCCGTACTCGGAGATGGCCTTCGAGCAAGGACACAGGCTGGTGACCGGCACCTGCGCGACCAGCTCGAACTCGACCTGTTCGCCCACGGCGCGCGCGATCCATTGGATTTCGTAGTCGAGCAGGCTCTGCACGCCGGAGACCGGCGCCGACTTGTTGATGAAGTACGGGAACGAGGCCGTGATGTCGCCGCGCTCGGCATGCAGCAGCGGCAGCATCTCGCGCGCCATGGCGGCGAACAGCGCCGGCGTCATGGGCGTGGCGCGGTACTTTTCCAGCAGCGCCACGAAGCGGGACATGTGCGTACCCTTCTCTTCCGCGGGCAAGGCCACCGTCAGCGTCCAATTGGCCACCGTCGGCTGGGCCGCGCCGTCGCCGGCCAGCACCAGCATGGGGTGGCGCACGCCACGGATGCCGACCCGCTGGATCGGGATGTGCCGCGTATCCGTCGAGCTTTGCACATCGGGCATCACGATCGCGGGATCAATAGGAGAATTCATTTCGCCTTACCTGTCACGGGCACGCTTGTCGCACGCAACCCAGAAATTTTGAAGCGGAGGGCGCCCATTATCGCGCAAAGTCACCGCACACGCAGGGAAAACCCTTCCATCTGTAGGATGCCGGGATGGAACAGTCCGTTCCCGCCGCGCCCGGCCTCAAGCCAGCAATTCGCCGAAACGCGCCCGGATCGCACGCTCGATGCCCGCGGCGTCCAGCCCCTGGCCGGCCAGCAAGGCGGCCTGGTCGCCATGATCGATGAACGCGTCGGGCAACCCCAACTGCAGCACGGGCAGGGTCACGCCGGCCTCGGCCAGCGCCTCCAGCACGGCGCTGCCCGCCCCGCCCATGATCGCCGCCTCTTCGATGGTGACCAGCGCGTCGTGGCGCGCGGCCAGCTCCAGCACCAGCTCGCGGTCCAGCGGCTTGACAAAGCGCATGTCGGCCACCGTGGCGTCGATCTGGCCGGCCGCGCCCAGCGCCGCCTGCACCAGCGTACCAAAACCCAGGATGGCGATCCGGCGGCCCTCGCGGCGGACCAGCCCCTTGCCCAGGGGCACCGTGGCGAGGTCTCCGGCCACCGCGGCGCCGCATCCCGCGCCGCGCGGGTAGCGCACCGACGCGGGCCCCGGGTGTTCGTAACAGGTCGACAGCAGCAGGCGCGCCTCGTTCTCGTCCGACGGCGCGGCCACCACCATGTTGGGCACGCAACGCAGGAAGGCGATGTCGTAGTTGCCGGCATGGGTCGCGCCGTCGGCGCCCACCAGGCCGGCGCGGTCCAGCGCGAAGGTGACGTCCAGGTTTTGCAGCGCCACGTCGTGCACGAGCTGATCGTAGCCGCGCTGCAGGAAGGTCGAATAGATGGCCACCACGGGCTTTTGCCCTTCGCAAGCCAGCCCCGCGGCGAAAGTCACGGCGTGCTGTTCGGCGATGCCCACGTCGAAATAGCGTTGCGGGAAGCGCTGCTCGAACTCGACCAATCCGCTGCCCTCGCGCATGGCCGGGGTGATGCCCACCAGCCGCTCGTCGCGCTCGGCCATGTCGCACAGCCACTGGCCGAACACTTGCGTGAAGGTCTTGCGGGCGGGCGCCTTGGCCTGCTGGATGCCGACGGCGGGGTCGAACTTGCCCGGCCCGTGGTAGAGCACGGGATCGGCCTCGGCCAGCTTGTAGCCCTGGCCTTTGCGGGTGACCACGTGCAGGAACTGCAGGCCCGGCAGCGCCCGCAGGTTCTGCAGGGTGGGCACCAGGGCGTCGAGGTCATGGCCGTCGATCGGGCCGACGTAGTTGAACCCGAACTCCTCGAACAGCGTCGCCGGCGTCACCATGCCCTTGGCGTGCTCCTCGAGCCGGCGCGCCAGCTCGAGCACCGGCGGCACATGCTGCAGCACCGCCCGCCCGACGTTCTTGGCCGCGGCGTAGAACTGCCCGGACATCAGGCGCGCCAGATAGCGATTGAGCGCGCCCACCGGCGGCGAAATCGACATATCGTTGTCGTTCAGCACGACCAGCAGGTTGATGTTGGGCGTGACCCCCGCGTTGTTCATGGCCTCGAAGGCCATGCCCGCGGACATCGCGCCGTCGCCGATGACGGCGATGTGCTGGCGCTGCACGCCGGCATTGCGCGAGGCCACGGCCATGCCCAGCGCCGCGGAAATCGAGGTGGACGAATGCGCGGTGCCGAAGGCGTCGTACTCGGACTCGCTGCGCTTGGGAAAGCCCGAGATCCCGCCCTGCTGACGCAGGTGCGCCATGCCTTCGCGGCGGCCGGTCAGGATCTTGTGCGGATACGACTGATGGCCCACGTCCCAGACGATGCGGTCATGCGGCGTGTCGAAGACATAATGCAGCGCCAGCGACAGCTCGACCGTGCCCAGGTTCGACGACAGGTGGCCGCCCGTGCGCGACACCGACTCGAGCACGAAACCGCGCAACTCGTCGGCCAGCCGCTTGAGTTCGCGACGGTCCAGTTGCCGGAGGTCGGCCGGGGATAGGATACGGTCCAGTAGTTCTGTCGTCATGCTCGGTAGATGGTCTTGGTGTCCGGCGCGCGGCGCCGGCCGCCCGGGTTCAGCGGTCTCTGAGTACGATGAAATCTGCCAGTTGGCCCAGCCGCGCGCCGGACTCGCCCAGCGGCGCCAGGGCCTGATGGGCTGCCTGGCGCAACTCCTGCGCCAGCGCGCGGGCCTGCTCCAGGCCCAGCAAGGATACATAGGTCGGCTTGTTGTCGGCGGCGTCCTTGCCGGCCGTCTTGCCCAGGCTGGCGGTGTCGGCCGTCACATCGAGGATATCGTCGACGACCTGGAACGCCAGGCCGATCGCCTGCGCGTAGCTGTCGAGCGCCTGGCGCGCGGTCGAACTGGCGCCGGCCACGATGCCCCCCAGCGTCACGCTGCACGCCAGCATGGCGCCGGTCTTCATGCTGTGCATGGTCTGCAGTTCGTCGCGCGTGAGCATGCGTCCCACGCTGTGCAGGTCGATGGCCTGCCCGCCGGCCATGCCCAGGCTGCCGGCGGCGCGCGCCAGGACCTGGGCGGCCTGCACCACCAGCGCAGGCGCGATCGGCATGCCGGCCAGCAGTTCGAAGGCCAGCGGCTGCAGGGCGTCGCCGGCCAGCATGGCCGTGGCCTCGTCGAATTGCACGTGCACCGTGGGCCGGCCGCGGCGCAGCGTATCGTCGTCCATGCAAGGCAGGTCGTCGTGCACCAGCGAATAGGCGTGGATCAGCTCGACGGCAGCGGCGGCGCGGTCCATCGACGCCCCGACGGCCAGCGTGCTGCCGTTGACGGGGCAGGCCTGCCCGGCCGCGTAGACCAGGGCCGCGCGCACCCGCTTGCCGCCGCCCAGCACCGCGTAGCGCATGGCTTCGTGCAGCCGCGTGGGGGAGATATCGGCGCCAGGCAGCAATTCGTCGAGCACGTGCTCGACATGCTGCGCGCGCTCCCGCAGCCAGTCGGCGCAGGCGAGATGACTTTGCTTCATGCGTTTATTCGTCGTCCAGCGCCGCGGGATCGAGCGGGCGCAGCAAATCGCCCTCCAGGACTTTCACCTGCTGCTCGGCCTGCGCAAGGCGGTCCTGGCAGACGCGCGCGAGCTCGACGCCGCGCCGGTAGGCGGACAGCGACTGCTCCAGCGGCAGCGCCCCGTTCTCCATGGCGGACACCAGCGACTCGAGTTCGGCGAGCGCGGTTTCGAAATCCTGCGGCAGGGGACGGGCGTCGGTCTGTGGATCGGCTTGCTTGGATGAGGCCACGCGGGTCTCCGGTAAGGCGCGAAGTGGGGTTGATCGGAATCAATAACCGAATTGTACGAGATAGCCCCGTTCGCGCACCGCGCCGCTCAGCCGGCCCCGCCCGCCAGGCGCGCCGCCGCCTGGCGCAGCGCCGGCGCCACCTGCTCGCGCAAGGTGCGCTCGGGCAGCAGCCCGAGCGGCCCGCCGCAGCTCATGACGAACACGCCCTCTCCCGTGACCGAGGCGAATGGCACCGCCACGGCGTTGATGCCCGACTGCCACTCGCCGAGGGCGTAGCAGCACCCTTCGGCGCTCAGTTCCTCGACCGCTCGCGCCACCATGGCGGGCGGCGGCGCGGCCTGGCCCAGGCGCCCAAGCAGGGCCTGGCGCGCGGCCTCGGGCAGCGCGGCCAGGTAGGCCCGGCCCATGGCCGTGTCCAGGCTGGCCCGATAACCGACCGGCAGGCGCAGGTACAGCGCGGGCGAGCCATGCATCGCCTCGATGTACACCATCGCATCGTTGTCGAAGGCGCCCAGCGCCACCGCGCCGCCCGTCTGCACGGCCAGTTCGGACATGCCGGCCTTGGCCAGTTCGCGCACCTCCAGGCTGGCGAGCACGCCGAACCCCAGCGCCAGCACCGCGTAGCCGGGCGAATACTTGCCCGTGTCGGCGTGGTAGCGCAGATAGCCCAGTTCGGTCAGCGTGTAGGTGATGCGGCTGATGGTGGGCTTGGGCAGGCCGGTCAGGCGCGCCAGGTCCAGATTGCCCAGGGCCCGCACCCCGGGCCGGAAGCAGCGCAACACATCCAGCCCGCGCGCCAGCGCGGTGATGAAATCGGGCGAGGATGCGCCCGCGACGCTGGCGGCGCGCTTGCGCCGCGCCGGTTGGCTGGCCGGCAGGCCGTCCGGATCGGGGGGCTGCGTCGAAAAAGGTTGCATTGGGATGGCGTCGTTTTTATAGTTGATTTCGGATAGCAAAATAAAATTCCGATAAACGGAATTTAAGCACGCATCCCGCGGCTTGGAAAGCGATTTTGCGGGCCATCGCGGCCCGCGCGCCTCCCCGCTTCGACCCACACCCGCATCGCGACCCATACGCACAAGGGGAACTTCATGCTACGCAAAGGTTTGCAACTGCTCGCCGCCCTGAGCCTCTCGCTGGCCGCGGCCAGTGTCTCGGCCCAGTCCTTTCCGGCCCGGCCGATCAAGGTCGTCTCGCCCTTCCCGGCCGGCGGCGCCACCGATGTCCTGACCCGCCTGCTCGCCGAACGCATGGCCAAGGATCTGGGCCAGCCCATGATCGTGGAGAACAAGGCCGGCGCCGGCACCTCGATCGGCGCGGCGTTCGTGGCGCGCGAGAATCCCGACGGCTACACCCTGCTCATGGCGACCAACTCCACGCTGGTGACCAACCGCTACCTCTACAAGGAGCTGCCTTATGACCCGGACAGCTTCGTGCCCATCGGCATGGTCGGCATCGGCCCGCTGGTGCTGCTGGCCAGCCCCAAGCACGGCTTCAAGAGCACCCAGGACATCGTGGCCTACGCCAAGCAGCATCCGGGCAAGCTGACCTTCGCCACCTTCGGCGCCGGCACCTCCTCGCACCTGGCCGCCGAACTGTTCAAGAAGCAGGCCGGCATCGACATCCTGCACGTGCCGTTCAAGGGCGCCACGCAGGCGCTGCCGGCGCTGATCAGCGGCGACGTGGACCTGTTCTTCGACATGGTCGCCACCGGCATGCCGCAGGCCGAGGCCGGCAAGATCGATGTGTTCGCCATCACCAGCCCCACCCGCCTGGCCACGCTGCCCAAGCTGGCCACGCTGACCGAACAGGGGTATCCCAACGAGATGACGGCCTGGTTCACGTTCGTCGCGCCCCACGGCACGCCGGAAGCGGTGCGCGCGCGCCTGGAGCAGGCGCTGCAGGCCACGCTGAAGGACGAGACCGTGCGCGCCAAGATGCTGGCCATGGGCATCGACCCGCGCTCGGGCACCGCGCAGGAACTCACCACGCAGATGAAGAACGAGCAGCCCGTGGTGAGCCAGCTCATCAAGCAGGCCAACATCGTGCTGCAATAGGCCGCGCGGCGGCGCCGCCCGGCACGACACTCGCTCGAGATGTTGCCGCGCGCGCGCCCGCCCCGGGGCCCGGCGCTGCCATCGGCCACGCTTGCTAACGCCTCGAAACAGCCCTGCCGCCGCCGGCGCTGCTACGGTATAGGTTAGTCAACCGACCCCGCGCAGGAGCGCCATGCCGACGATCGAAGATCGATACGCCCGGCTGGACGCGGCCCGCTGGCTGGCCGCGCTTGCCGTGGTATTGCTGCACAGCGCCGCCCAGACCGTATCCGACCCCGCCGCCTACGGCAGCCATGCCTGGCTGGCGGCCAACCTCTACGACTCCGCGGCGCGCTGGTGCGTGCCCGTGTTCGTGATGGTCAGCGGCGCGCTGCTGCTGGACCCGGACCAGCCGCACGACGCGCGGCGCTTCTACAGCCGCCGCATGGCCCGCGTATGCGCGCCGCTGCTGTTCTGGACCCTCTTCTACCTGGCCTGGCGCACCACGCTGGACTGGTGGGACGACGGCCGCCTGGACTTCTCGTTCTGGCCCCGCAAGGTGGCCGAAGGCGCGCCCTACTACCACCTGTGGTACCTGTACATGATCGTGGGCCTGTACCTGTTCGCGCCGCTGGTGCGGCTGCTGTATGCCCGCAGCCAGCCGCGCGCCCGCGCGCTGTGGGTGGTGGGGATCCTGGGCGTGGCGGTACTGGATGCGCTGTACCGGCGCGCCCTGGGCGGCGGCAACGGGCTGTTCCTGACCTGGTTCCTGCCCTACCTGGGTTATTTCGTGGCCGGCCGGCTGATCTTCGATGGCGAGCTGCGCATGCCGCGCCCCGGCCTGGTGCTGGCCGCCAGCGTGGCGGCCACGGCCTGGGGCGTCAGCGCCCTGTCCGATTCGCGTGCGCTGGACCTGTATTTCTATGACTACTTCAGCGTGACCGTGCCCTTGATGTCGCTGGCGGCGTTCCAGTTGATCGTCGGCTCGCCCAGGCTGCCCGCCCTGCCCGCCCTGGCGCCGCTGACGTTCGGCATCTACCTGATCCATCCGATGTTCCTGGACGTGGCCCACCGCATCGGCGCGGCGCGCGCCTGGCGGCCGGACGCCTGGAGCGTGCCGGCGATCACGGCGGCCGTATTCACGCTGTCGGCGCTCGCCAGCTGGATGTTGCGCCGGCATCGGCTGACCCGCCGGCTGGTGTAAAGGCCTCTGTAAAGCGTATTGAGAATTACCACCCTGGTTAACCCGGATGGGGTACAATTCCCGGTTTGGGATCGGCCAGACCGATTTTTCTTCGCGCCAGAACGGCATGAGCGACACGACCTCAGCCGTCCTGGCTTTTTCATCCGTGCGGAGGGAATCATGACCGACATAGGTCGGATGGCACACGTGGTGCCAGCTCGCACCCAGCTTCCCGTCAGCGCCTATTTTGACGAAGCCCGCTTTGCGCGCGAGCAAGAACTCATTTTCAAGCAATCCTCGCTTTACGTCGGCCACCAGAAGCTGGTGCCCGAGCTGGGGGATTGGCGTACCCTGGTCCAGGAGGACGGCGGCCGCGTGCTGGTGCGCAATCAGCAGGGCGTGGAGCTGGTCTCCAATGTCTGTCGCCACCGCCAGGCCCTGATGCTGGGCGGCGAAGCCGGCAATGTCGGCGGCAACGCCAATACGCACGGCAGCCTGAAGGACACCGGCGGCAACATCGTTTGCCCGCTGCATCGCTGGACGTACAACGACCGCGGCGAACTGCTGGGCGCACCCCAGTTCGACGCCACGCCCTGCATGAACCTGCAGCGCTTCCGGCTGCGCGACTGCCACGGCCTGCTGTTCGAAGGCCCGCGCGACCCGGCCGTCGACATGGCGCCGCTGTTCGCGCGGCCGGAGTTCGACTTCGGCGACTATGTGCTCGACCACGTCGAGGTCCACCAGTGCAACTACAACTGGAAGACCTTCATCGAGGTCTACCTCGAGGACTACCACGTCGGCCCGTTCCACCCGGGCCTGGGGCGCTTTGTCACCTGCGACGACCTGGCCTGGGAATTCAACGACTGGTACAGCCTGCAACGCGTGGGCGTGCACCAGGCGCTGGCCCAGCCCGGATCGGCCGTGTACAAGCAGTGGCACGACCGCCTGCTGGACTTCCGCGCCGGCCAGGCGCCCGATTTCGGCGCGATGTGGGTGACGTATTTCCCCACCCACATGATCGAGCTGTATCCGCACGTGCTGGTGCTGTCCACGCTCTACCCCAAGAGTCCGCAGGAAACCCTCAACGTGGTGGAGTTCTACTACCCCGAGGAAATCGTCGCCTTCGAGCGCGAGTTCGTCCAGGCGCAGCGGGCCGCCTACATGGAAACGGCCATCGAGGACGACGAGATCGCCGAGCGCATGGATGCCGGCCGCAAGGCCTTGATGCTGCGCGGCGCCAGCGAGACCGGCCCGTACCAGTCGCCCATGGAAGACGGCATGCAGCACTTCCACGAGTGGTATCGCCGCGTGATGGGCGAGACCGAGGGCTGACCCTCGCCCCGCCCGGCCCGGCCGGATCGCCGGGGCCGCTCCCGCGCGGCCCCGCCCTGCCGGATCAGAACCACGCCTGCAACCCCACGCGCAGCGTACGCCCCGGCGCGGGCATGTAGCTCTGGGCCAGCGGGTCCAGGTAATAGCGATCGGTCAGGTTCTGCACGGAAACATTCAGCGTCGCGCGCTTGTGCAAGCGGTACGCCAGGAACAGGTCGTAGACCGTGACCGGATGGTAGAGCAATTGCGTCGTCGTCGCGCCCTGCTGCCACGGGCGATCGGCCCTGGCGGTGGGCCCCGAGGTGTGCGTCATGCGCGCGCCCAGCGTCAGGGCCTGGCTCAGCAGCCGCAGCCCGGCCGTCATGTTGACGGCCAGCCTGGGCGGGTTCTGCGTATTGGCGTATGACCCCATGAAACTGCCTGGCGTGCAATCCGGCGTGTCCTGCGTGGACCGGCCCCTGCCCGCGCTCGCGCGCAACTGCGCGGCGAAGGCGGGGTCGCAGGTTTCGGTTTTCAGGTAATACGTCGCGGACAGGTCGGCGAAGTAGCGGCCGGCATCGTAGCGGGTCTGCAATTCGAGGCCATGGACGCGATAGCGCTCGGCATTGCTGAACGTCATGACGCCATTGGTGCCGGGGCGGTAATAGCGGGTGATGTAGTTGCGGATATCGTTGCGGAAGTACGCCAGCTTGTAGGCGGCGGAATCTCCGGCCTGCAGCAGATCGTCCCGCATCGCGCCGATGCCCGCCTCCCAGCTGTGCGCGCGCTCGGGCTCCAGGCCGGCGCCAGGCGTGGTCTGCAATACGCCCAGGCTGGTCTCGAACAGCGACGGCATGCGCAGCCCCTGGGTATACGAGGCATAGACGTGCACGTCGGGCGCGATTTCGTAATCGACGCCAAGCGCGGGCGCCAGGCCCTGGTCGCGGTTGGCCCGTGGCTGGGAAAAGTCGTAGCCGGTCACCGTGTCCCGGACCGAAGCATCGGTCACGCGGACGTTGGTCCGGGCATTGACGAGAAAGTCGTCGAAGGCAACCCCCTCGAACGGCAACTCCGCGTCCCTGTATACGATGCCGTTGTGCAGGCGGGGATCCGTGGCGTCCGTGAATTGCCCGTTTTCATCGGGAAACCAGTCCATGTAGCCATAGGACATGATGCCCTCCTCATCGGGGTTGGTGATGACGATGCGGCGCATCAGCCGCTGGGCCTGGCGCGGCGTGGCATGGGAGTTGCGATCGCGGTGGCGCACGCGCGCGAAGCGAACGCCCGCCCATGCCGTGAGCCGCTCGGTCGGCTGGTAGGTCAGCTTCGCGTTCAGGCCGAACTCCCGGCGCGAGGCGTCGCGCAGGTAGCGATTGCCATTGCGGTCATGCTGCGTGATCCGCACGGCCGACTGGGGCCCGATGTCCTCGTACTGGAATGCGCCGCCCAGTTCGAGCCGGAACTCGCCGTGCGCCGTAGGCAGGCGGGACGTGTTGCTGAAATCGCCGCCGATGCGCCGGTTGGCGACCCTGACCCAATTGCGGTCGTCGCGATAGAACTCCGAGGCCGGCGCGATCACGGCATTGAGCTGGCTGGTCTTCGCACGGGTCGTCCACAGGTTCACGCTGGCGTCGACCAGGTCCGTGCCGGACGGGGTGTAGCGATAGCGCGCCGTCACGGTGTCGAGCAGGACCTTGCCCAAGGGGTATTGCCAGATGCCCGCGGTCTCGTGGCGGAATATGTCCGAGGGCATGATTTCACCGTATCGGCCGTCGAGGCGGCGATAGCCCAGCTCGACGGCGTGGCCGTCGGCCGGGCGCAAGGCGCCCTTGAGCAGCACGCTTTCGGTCCGCGCGGAAGCGTTGAGCACCTCCTCGCCCGGCCGGTACGCCTTGGCAACGCTGGCGCGTTCGATGCCGCGGTCGAAGACGCGATAGCGCTCGTGCCCGTGCCGCCCGGCGAAATAATTGCCCTGGGAGCGGCGCGCATAGGCGGCGACGAAATCGAACGCCGCATGGCTGTAGGCGAACGCGACGCTGCCGGCCTGGGCGTCGGAGCCGAACAGATCGCCGCGCCGGCTGCGCGGCACCGCCGCGAGCTCGGCGTCCTCGGGCGCGCGATGCGGGTGAGGATCGCGGCGCGCGGGCGATACGCCGTTGTCCCACAGGCTGCCGGTCAGGCGCAGGCCCGCATTCCGGCCATCGCGCAGGATGTCCTGCACGCCGACGGTCCGCATCCGTACCGTGCCGCCAATCGCGCCCGCCGCGGCGGATGAGAGGCCGGGCCCCTTGTCGATCACGATATCGCTGATGAGATCCGGATCGATGTAGCTGCGCTGTTGCGTACCGGCATAGCCGCGATAGACGTCGAGCGCCTGCTCCGACCCATCGACCTTCACCGCAACCCGGCTTTGCCCTTGCATGCCGCGAATGTTGACGTCCAGGCCGCCGCCGTTGCGGCTGTCGCCCGTCTGCACGCCCGGCAGGCCCTTGAGCAGATCGGCGGCGGACACCACGCCGAAGCGGGCGATGTCGCCCGCCGACACATAGACGGACGAGCGCGGAGCCAGGTAGACATCCCGGACAGGATCTGACACGACCCGAACCGGAGATAACTCGAACGTAGGTAACGTCGGATCACGGCGCAGGACAAGGCTGCCATCATTGTGAGCTACCGCCCGGAGGTGGCTGCCAGCCAACAGCTGCCGCAAGCCGGCGCGCGCCGTATGGCGGCCGCGCACGGCGGGCGCGCTCAAGCCGCGGGTGAGCGCGGCGTCGAACGCAAGACGCAAGCCCGACTGGCTGGCGAAGGCCGCGAGCGCCTGATCCAGCGGCCCGGCGGCGATGTCGAACTCGTGTACGCCGCCTTCGCCGGCGCTGCGGTCACGGTCGGCGACGGGCGGGACATTCCCCTGGCCCGTGGCGGCTTGCGCGCCGACGGTCACGCCTGCGAGCAGGCACAGCATGCCGAGCGCCGCCCGGCCGGACGGAACGAAAAGGGATGCGAGGCGGAAATGGTTGGGGGCCATGACTGATGCTCCTGATTGCGTTGCGATGAGGCATGGACCGGTTGCGGACCTGTCTCGGACTTTCTGTCGCACGAGATCGCAAAAGGGATATGGCGCCCTGCGTACCGCGGTTGCGGGCCGGGATGAATTAATAAATAATGCGTCGCATTTTCATCCTAGTGGATCGACCAGGCAGCGGCGACGCGCCTGCCGCGCCCGCCCCTTTCCCCATGAAGGCTTGCTCTCCGTCGTCCGGCCCGCGCGGGCGCGACAAGGTCGCGGCGCTGTACCAGGAGCATCACGCCTGGTTGCGAAGCTGGCTCGGGTATCGCCTGCATGCCTGGGGACGTTGCGTGGCGGAGGATCTGGCGCACGACATATTCGTGCGCATGCTGGCGACGCACGGCCTGGGCGAGACGATCGAGCGGCCGCGCGCCTATCTGGCCGTGGCGGCCAGGGGCGTGCTGATCAGCTGGCTGCGCCGGCAGTCCCTGGAGCACGCCTGGCTGGAAACCTTGCGCGCCCTGCCGCTGGCCATGCACCCCTCGCCCGAGCGCCAGGCGCTCGTGCTCGAAGCCCTGCACGGGATCGATGCCGCGCTCGACACGCTGCGGCCGTGCATCAAGCGGGCATTCCTGATGGCGGTGCTCGGCGGGATGAAGCAACGCGACATCGCCATCGCCATGGACATCGCCATTCCCACGGTCAAGCGCTATATGCGGCAAGCCTATGTGGCGTGCCTGCACCTGATGCCCGATGACTGACGAGGCCATCGATCCCCGCATCCTGCGCGAAGCGGCCGCCTGGCTGGTCCGCGCGCAGGACGGCCCGCTCGACGGCACGCAGCGGGCCGCATTCGACGCCTGGCGCGCGCGCAGCGCCGCGCATCAACGCGCCTGGCGCCGCGCCGAGCGCCTGGCCCGCCAGTTGGAGCCGCTGCGCCGCGGCCCCGCGGCGACTGGCGCCGGCGGCCGCTAGGTGTCGATTCTCAAGAGGTTATTCACACCTGGGATACGAGTGATGGGTGGCTGATGGTCGAGAGCGGAGTGTGGCCGACACCAGTTGTATCGGTCAATGAAGGGCTGCAAGGCAGCCTGTCGTTCGGC